>JADHED010000014.1_pt1 | contig 247030 bp, 170 predicted proteins | sample 8952041 | NCBI WGS metagenome assembly JADHED01 (sample SAMN16124423, study PRJNA663239) | bioreactor sludge metagenome | isolation source: sludge (control) | place: India:Bengaluru | collected 2018-09-08
GCGCTCCTGGCTGCTTCGGTCTCTTCGGTCTGGACATGAGCCGATGCGAAAGAACCTACGCCAGGAATAACCCAATCAAGTATGTCGACAGGAATGGGAAAAACCCAGCCCTTGCGTTGGCTGTTCCGGCTGCCGCCGTCTACTTCAGTGGGGGGGTCCTCGGGTTCTACGTGATTACAGATCTCACGAACCCCTCGCGCGGTGGGCGGTCCGTAATTCTAGACACCAGCCGTGCATTGGGCGCCTATCTCGGGTTCACCAATCTTTCGGAGGAGGTGAAGGATCCCGCAAAGAGCCCTACAGAAGGGGCCTCTGCCGAGGACCCCTCCAAGGCTCAACAGGAAGGCAAAGAGGAGAAAACCGCTCCTCAAAAGGGTCAGCGAGCCAAAGAGGGTACAGCTGGTGAGGCCCTCGAGCAGCTTGAGGGGCTTACCAAGGCCCAAGCCAAGGATCGCCAGAGCGGAACGGGAAAGAAGATCGAGAACACCGATAAAAGTCAACAACGGTTGGAGGCTCGCAATAAACGGATCCGAAATCTAAAGGACGCACAGGATGAGTACGAATAGAATCTGGGAGGGGCGATTCAACGAAGCTCTAACTCTTCGCGACCAAGGCGCCACGCAGCGCGCATTGGAAGCGTTGCTACAACTGAACGACGAGTTTCCGAATCAGCCGGCAATCCTCGGTATGACCGGCTCGCTCTACTGGGCACTGCAAGAGTTTTCTCTAGCACGTGAGTTCTATCTCCTTACTACTCAATTGTCTCCAAGATCTGAACTCGCGTCCCTCGGCTTGTTTCACTCGCTGTGGCAGATTGGAGCCCAGGAAGACGCGCTTCGAGAGATGGAGAGGCTTGAGCGATTGCGCCCGTCCGAAGAGTACAGGCTTCTCCGTCAGGAGCTAGGACTACCCGAACCCCCAGAGCCCGTACAAGTCGAAAACCCTGTTCGCTGAACTGCGATAACGCTGTGTAGGTGAGTGAGAGGAAGAGGTCAGGTCTCGTGTGCTGGCAAGACCGGCATGGGGTGAATGAAAAGAAGGAGTCAGGTCTCAGTCTTCAGTTCTACAGGGAGGTTGTCGGCCAACCCCCGTGGCACGATTCACCGCCTGTGATCAGCTGGGCTGACCCTGAATGAAGGCTACGCCAAGAAGCGAAGGAAGAGACAGATCTCCGGGCGGGCACGAGGCCGCTCGCGGGAGGGGGCGAACGAAGTGAGCCCCGCCGCCGCCGCCCGAAGGCCTCACGGCCAGGACCCGCCGCCCTCGCCTCAAAACCCGTTCACGACATACCGGCCCCAACCCCGCATTGCAGCAGGACAGGGTGCACGGAGCGCTTCGCTTCCGTGCACCCCGCCGCTGAATGCCATTGGTTGGGGCTCTCGTGTCTCCCTTGTGTCCCTCGCAGCAAAGCGGCCATCTCGCTTGACGTGATGCCTGGGACCGGCGCACCGGCCCTGGTGCGCTCGCGCTCCCGAGCCACCCCGCCGGGAGGCCGGCTTCATGGCGTTCGTTCGCTCCGCTCACTTCCGCCTCTCGCCGGCCGTGGGGCGGTGGAGGGTTGCGCTCGCTCCCGCTCGCACAACCTCCCCCGCCCACCGTCTCTTGCGAGGTGCTGGGATTCTCCTTCCTCGGAAATCGCCGTTCTTGACTGTGCGATTCACAAAGACCACGTAGGTTGGATCTCTTCTTTACACGCCACACAGACATGAGGGTTTCGCGAGGGAGACGCCGAGGCCCTCCAGTCCATAGTCATTACATCATCACTATACCCTGGCCGCAGTAGTGCAACTTTCTCCAAAATAGTCACTATGAACCCTTGACAGTCGCAATAGCTGTCGCTATGTTGTTGTTAGGAGGACGCAACAATGACGCAAGAACAGCTACGGTACGCAGCCAAGGTCCTGCAACTCACAGTGACAGTCAGAGTACTCACCCAGTGCGCAGCGATGATGCCAACGAAGGACGCGCTCGACCGCCTTCGCCAGGCCACTGAGGCTCTCGAAAGACTCATGCAACAGTGGAAACAGATCATCGGCTGATCCGAACGGGACCCGGGAAACCGGGTCCTTTCACTTTCCGCTTCACATTGCGACGGGGAAGACCCCGGGGCCAAGGTTGATTTTTTAGGATTTTTTAGGGACGGATTTTTTAGGGACGATTTTTTAGGGACGGATTTTTTAGGGACAGACAAATTTCTAGGTGTCATGGTACAGTCTTCTTGTGCGAACGGCGCGAGCGTTTCCCGTGGAGGGCTCCCAGACCGGGTTCTTCCATTGCATCTCCCGGGTCGTCGACCGCAGGTTCATCATGGGTGACCCGGAAAAGGAGACCTTTCGCAAGATCCTCCGGCAATGTGAAGCCTTCTATGGCCTGAAAGTCTTCACCTACTGCATCATGTCCAACCACTTCCACATCTTGGTGGAGGTTCCCGAACCTCGGGAGTTGACCGAGGAGGAGGTTCTCTCCCGCGTCGCCGCTCTCTACCCGGCGAAGTTCGTCATCGGGCTGAACCGCGAACTCGAGGCCTTCCGGGAGGCTGGTCTCCTCGATCTCGTCCGTTCCCGGCTCGCCTCCTTCACACGCCGAATGTTTAGCCTCTCGAACTTCATGAAGTCGCTCAAACAGCGCTTCAGCAGCTCCTACAACAGGAATCACCAGCGAAAAGGCACTCTGTGGGAGGAACGTTTCAAAAGCGTCATCGTCGAGGGTGAGGAAACCACCCTCATGACCATGGCGCTCTACATCGACTTGAACCCGATTCGGGCAGGCATCGCAACCGACCCGGCTGACTACGGGTTTTGCGGGTACGCGGAAGCGGTGAGCGGGGGAGAATGCGCCCGGGAAGGGATTCGATCCTTGATGCCTCGCAAACCCGAATCATGGCGCGTCGTGCAGGCAGAGTACCGGCGTCTTCTCTACGCGGTGGGCGAGGAATCCTCTGTTCGTCAGGGTTTTACGAGAGATGAGGTGTCTGAAGTAGATGCCCAAAAGGGCGAGGTTCCGTCCGGGGCCGCCCTCTGGAAGCGGGTCCGGTACCTCTCCGACGGAGTCATTGTAGGAAGCCGGTCCTTCATCGACAGGTGGCTTGCGGGAAACCGCTGGCGGTTCGGCGAGCGGTCCCTGGCCATGGGCTCGGAGAGACGGTTACCGGATATCGCAAGGCTGGACATCCACTCCGTTCACCCCTGAAACTGTTTCCTCCTGGAATCTCCTCACCGCCCAAACTCCAGAAGGAACCGTTCAAGAGAGTCCATGGTGGCCGCCGGGAGAAGCGGCCGAGGACAGACTGCCGGGCAGCGGCTCCGAGTTTCTCCACCCGTTTTGGGGCGTTCAAAACCTCCAGAACGGAGGTTGCAGCCTGTTCATAGTCTGTCTCAGGAAAGAGGATGCCCGACGTCCCGTTTTCGATGAACTCGGTGAATGGCCCCATGTCCGGGGCGACCGGACAGCACCCCCTGGCCATCGCTTCCGCGACTGCCAGACCAAACGACTCAGCCCGGGATGTGCACACGGCGAGCCCGCCAGAAGCCCGGATCACGTCGAGCAGCGTGGGGATTCTCTGGTGCGGCACTCCGCGAATCCATCTAAGGATGGGCAGAACGCCCATCTTCTTGGCGAGGCTAAAGAGATCGTCCGCGGTTGCATCTTCGCCTGGGCGGGCGACAACGAGGAGTTCGATCTTCGCGCCCCGTTTGACGAGGGAGTGCCCGAGTTCAAGAAACCCGCGCCAGTTCTTGTGTTCGTCCAGCCGCCCTATCCATGCGACAAGGGGACGAGAAGGGACCGCGCCAACAGGAGCCAGATCCCCGAGAAAGCTGGGATGGAGGGGATTGGGAAGAACCCGGATGGGGCTCTCGAAGTGAATGAGTTGTTTGACGGTCCGGGCGTGGTGCTCGGAAGGGGCGCAGAAAGCAACAATGTCTTCGGGACGGATCTTCTCGAGGTAGGTCAGTGTTTTCGGATAAGACGAGTGGCATTCGACAGCAAGCGGCGGCCTGCTGGATTCTCCCCTCAAGTACTCGACGACGTCCTCGCAATCGAGCGTCGAGATCAAGTTCCAGTTCTTGAACCCCCATGCGGCGCGAAACGCCGCCTCATCCCCAACAAAGATCGAATCCGTCATATCTGAAAAGACGGTACGGCCCCCCAGATCGAGAAAGAACCATGCGCGAGCATCGTGACCCCGTTCTTTCAAGGCCTGCATGCGGGCACGCAGGACGGTCTCACAGCCGCCAACGGTCAAGTACCTGTAGACAAAGAGGACTCTCATGGGACTTCCTCGAGGAGCTTTTTCAAGAGCCGAATGCGGCCGTTCTCGAGATTCTCGCATTCCGAGAGGAGCTTCCGGGCACGGCTCTCCCAGGTCGCTTGCCGTGCGTAAGCTTCTCGATTCTCGCGTCCCTGGTCCCTGGTCTTCGCCGCTGCCGCGATTGCCCCGAGAAACCCATCGAGGCCCTCTGTTCTCGTGACGAGGGATTCGGCGCCCGGGGGCGGGAAGACCCCCGTCGCCACGACCGGCAGCCCCATGGCGAGGTACTCGTAGAGCTTGATGGGATCTGCCCCAGCCGACAGCTGGGTTCCCTTGAAGGGAATCATGGCAACATCCCAGTTCGCGGCAAAACCAGCGAGCCGTCTCTGCGGCTGCTTGCCCAGCAACCGCAGGTTCCTGGGGACGGCCGCATCCGCGGGCGCGCCCCCGTATCCGATCAAGTAGAACCTCCACCCCGGCCGAGCCTCCGCGGCCTCGATGACGAGATCCCAATCGAACCAGGCTCCCGCCAGGTATCCGAAGTAACCCACCGTGACGTCACCACGTTCGAGGACCCTCTCCTCATCCACATCGGAGACAGCAAGGGAGACGCCGTTCGGAATGACCACCGCAGAACAGGGGGAGAGCGTTTCGATGTGCCGTGCCAGATGGCTGTTCACCACGGCGATGACGTCCGCCGAACCCAGAAGGTGCTTTTCGAAATCCTCGTCATACCAGACCGCCTGCCCGGCCCGTGAAAACTCCCGCCAGTCGTCCATAACGTCGTACACCGTCGTCCACCCTTCGCTCCTGGCCATCGCCAGGAATTCGAAGAGACGCGGGTGCGGGAATGAGAAGAGAAGTGTCTTTTTCGTAAACCGTTTCTCTCCCAGAAATCGAGGTGCATTCTTGATGAGGAGATCCATCGGAATCTGGAAGATTCCTCTGTCAAGGAGGTTCTGGGGACACCAGTCCTGTTCACTCCAGCGGAAGTAACCGAATACGGCAATGTGCCCCAACTGGGCCAGATGAAGCGCCAGTTGCGCCGGACGCTGGCCTTCATTGATGTCGAGCGTCGTGCCAGAAACCAGGATCACGATTCCTGCCTTGCCAGACATTTCCGGGCCCGAGAGGAAGGACTCGAACTCGGCGATGACATCTCTCGGCTGATAGGGGGTCATCGGAACGGTGGAGGCTGGACGGTCAGACGAAGAGAAGAGCGGGGCCGTCTCGGTTTTGGGCGGCTCGGACGGCGCTTCTTTCTTGTCTCCGTGGACGAGGCCCCGGAGCCAGTTCAACCGGCCGCCCTTCGGGAAGTAACGGTTGGCAAGACTCCAGTAGGCGAGAATGGCGCGGATTCCGCGAGATGATTTCAGAATGCCCAGGTCTCTTTCGAGAAGGGCCTTTTCTTCGATGAGGACGTCCCGCTGAGTCCGAACCGCGTGTGCCTCGCTGCCGGCCGTCTGAAATGCGGTCCTGAGCTTCTGAAAATCCTGTTCGAAAGCGTCGCGCTCCTGCCGTGCCACGCGGGATTCAGCTTCCGCCTTTTGTTTTGCGGCATGGAGGGCATGGATCTCTTCCTCGAGATGCACTTTTTCTCTGTTCAACCGCGCCCACATCCCCGTCATGGCGCGCCGAGAGGTGTCTGCTTCGAGAAGAGCCGCCGCCGCGGCTTCCTGTACCGGGCGAAGGGCGGCAGCCAACCTGCCGTTCTCGAGCCTCAGCCTCATCAGCTCCACGTGCTCCCTGACAGAGTCGAATCCAGGTTTGGGAGTCCGTGTCCACTGGTTCTTCGCCACGAGTTCCACGGCTGTTGCAAGGTTCAGAGATTCCCGTGAGCGTAACCCTTCGAGGACCGCGAGCAACCGCGGTCTTGTCCCTGGCCCGCGGGTCAGGCACGTCTCGAGTTCGTGTTCGAGCGAGCGCGCATCAAGCCGCGAGAGCGGCAGAACCGGAATGTCGGGATGAAACTCCCGGGCAGCCGCGCGAATTTTGGGATCGTAATCGAGCGCGACAACGGGAGTTCCCGAAAGAACCGAGAGGTAGAGACCGTGCAGGCGCGTGGCCACGGTCAGGTCGCATTGACTGAGACAGGCAGCGACATCGGAGGGCGAAAGCCACGTGGCGGCAACGCCAACGGGCTGCGCTTTCGAACACGCGGCCGCCAGTTCCCTGCAGAGCCCATCGTCGCCCGGGTCTCCCCAATCAAAAGGCACGAAAATGGCCGAGGCACCCGTCTCTTTCCGGAACGCGTCGAGCCCCTCCACGAAAGGCGTGATCCAGGATCTGTCGCCGCCTGGCGGGACCCGTGGAGCGATGGCCACGATAGGACGCCGCGCCGGGTCAATCCCGGCGGCCGCGAGGATCTCACGTCCACGCTCGGGACTAGATGGAGTCAGGGACACCACTGGATCAGCCGACGTCAGAACGGGACAGACGGTCACACCGCACCCGCGTAGCAAGTCCGCGGAGCCCATGTCGCGCACGGTTATCGCGGCGGCCTGGTTGAGGACGATCTCGACCAGCTTCCGGCTCTCGGGGCGGTTGAGCGGTCCGATCCCCTGTCCATAAACCATGAAGGGACGTCCGAGAATGTGCGCAAGAAGGGGCACGCGCACGTACGCCGGTATCCCCCCAGTGGGGTCGAGAAAGAGTTCCTCGGGAGGCACCACCCAGTGATCCTGCAAGAGTCCGCCGCCGCCCCAGATGACAAGATCGCAGGCCGCCACCGCCCTTGCCAGTTCACGGACATCCCAGAACGGAACAGTCTCGATTTCTCCGTGGAGCCTTCTCGTCAACGCGGCATCGACAGTCGCCACGGCCGGGGTGAAGGCGGTGCCGAGGACGCCACCAAAACCGAGAAGCTCCGCGGCCAATATGGCTTCATCACCCAGATTGCCGCCTCCGAAATATCCGGAGAAGAGGACTCGCATCGTCTTCCTCGTCAAAACACCGTCATCTTCCCGCTTCACGGGGCCCTCCCGCAACTGAAGGGGCCGGCCCGCTCATCAAGAGCAGCCCAGCCACAAAGAATACCGCCACAAAAACAGGGTAAAGGAACCTCACGTCCTGAAGCCCCGAGACGGCAAGAAGCCCGGCCCAGTTGGACACCATGGGAACCATGACGGCCAATAGACGCGGCCCTTGCTGTATCGCCGCAAGACAGCCCAGAAAGACAAAGAGGTACATGGCAAGTGCCGGCCTCCAGAGAAGCGCAAGGGGCCACTCGCCGTGAGACCACTCCAGGAAGCGAGCCAGTGTGCCCATGAGCCCCGGAATCAGGCTCTTTGTGGCCAATCCAAACGCGTTGGGTTCAATGGAACGGGAAACCGTGTACGTGTACGCTCCAGCGTAGGGGCTGATTCTCCACAGAAAGGAATTGGCCCTGAACGCGGCGCGTAGAGACTTTTTCGGATGACGCGCAAATGCGTGCACCCAGACTTTGAGGAAACCCGGGCTCTCACTGTGAAGCACGAGACCGTTAAGGTACGGAGTCAGCGTGCTGAAGTTGAAGGGTGAATAGAGAGAACCCCAAAGGTCCACGGGAATGACCCTCGCAAGGAGTTGCGTGTCTGGCGGACTGAATGGAATCCCTTCTTGCAGGAGCGCTCCGGTGGTTTGCAGGGGCATGGCCAGGGGGGTTGGGTCCGGGATCTTCTTGACTCCGAGTGCCTGGTAGAGGGGCCAGCGAACAGCAATGAACACCGCGAGCCACATGGCGGCGATCTGTACAGCCGCGCGCCGGGGCTTTCCTAAGACGATGAGGGCCACGATGCTCGCAAGAGCCGGCACGATGCCGTTGTGGCGAAAGAGCGCGACGAGTACCAGTGCGGCCGCCATTGAGAACCGGGCAAACGGAGCTTCTAGAAAGCGAGCCCGAGTCTCGGCCGTTTTAAAAAGAAGACCCATCAAGAGGACCATCGATATCCCGAAAGGAACGTCTTTCCAGAGGGTGATGGTGATGAACCCGTTGAAGGGCAGAAGGGAAAGGGGAATGACGAGCCCCCACGCAAGTGGAGTTCGAAGTCCAGCTCTGACCAGTTCAGAGAACGCCCACGCCGTGGCTCCAGCCATTCCGATAACGCCACACGCCGTCACCGCGGCGGGAGAACTCCAGATGCGCGTAACGGCCCAGATCATGAGCGTATGAAACGGAGGGTGAATGCCATCCATGTGGAGGGTCTGGGCCTGGCCCCACTGATAGAGCGAATCCCAGCTCAGGAGGCCCGGGAAAAAAGCCGCCCACAGGACACCCCAGATGAGACAGAGATAGAGGAAGGATGCCAGGAGGAAGAGCCGGTGGCGAGGTGTCCGGGCGCGGCGCACGGGGAGGGCCGCAAAAAGGAGGATGCTGAGGAGAAGAGTGAGGCTGACCGCGATCAGAAATTGGCCAGCTCTGGTAAACGCGTGCCGGAAGGAAAGAGGTTCCCATTTCGTAAGCCCGACGCTCATGACTTTCCAGGGGGAAAAAAGGCTGTACGCGCGGCGGGTTCCCTGCCAGGTGATTTCGGCCACTCCCGCCTCCTCGAGTGAGGCGAAATCGAAAGAGAGTGTATCGCGGACCTTGACCTTCATGGTCAGTTTTGCCGGAGTGGCCGTGGCCCGCAGGCGGTCGCCGTCAACGGCCCAGTTCCCATCATTTGTGACGATGCAGGAAGCCAGGTCGAAGTACTCGCCGTCGCGCTTGCCCCCATAAAGGGCAACCGCCGTTCCCGTGGCCCGGGGCTCCTTTCTTCCGGTGGCCAGGATCGAAACCTCCAGCTCCCCGGCCTGATTTGCGCTCCGAAGCGGAAGAACGGCCGGGGCGAGAACAGCGAAAAGCAAACAGACGGCAAGAAGGAACCTTTTCTGGATTGAAGAAAGTGAGGTGAGCTGTCTTTGTGCCCAGATCGAGAGCACGAAGCAGACCAGAGATAACAAAAGGCCAAGGACCGCGAGTTCGAGGTTGTGTGCCCAAGGGTTCAACCAGAACCCGGCGTGGATTTCGTTCAGGAGGGCCACAGCTGAAGAAACACCGAATCCCGTGGAGAGGACAAGCCGCAGCAGGGGCGGGAGACGGCTAGCGGGACTTTGGAACATTGGAAGCACGCCGGATGGGAGCCTCGTGTTTGGTGTCCTCGAGCAAGGAACGAACTTCCTGAACACGGGCTTTCCAGGAGTTCTTTTCTCCAATCGCCTTCACGCGCGCGACGAATGCTGGATCCGCCGCCCGCCGTGCCGCGGTGTCGAGAGCCGTGGTGAACTGAGAGGCGTTTCCCACGATGAGTACGTCTTCATAGGCCGAGCACTCGGGCATGGGTGTCGTGATGACCGGTTTTCCTCCCGCGAAGTACTCGTAGAGCTTCAACGGCGACGTCGCCTCGGTTATGGCGTTGACCTTGAACGGAATGAAGGCCACGGTGAATCGTGCCAGGTATCCCGGCAGATTCTCGTACTTCTGAGCGTCCATGATCAGGACATTGCTGGCCTTCTCCAGGGTTCGAAGAGAAGGGGCCCCGGCCAGCTTGAACCCGATGAGAACGAAGCCCCAATCGGGTCTCAGGCGGGCAGTTTCCACGATGAGGTTCACGTCCATCCAGTCCGCGATCGCGCCGTAGTAGCCGGCGATGCGGGAAAACCGCCCCGCGAAGCTCACAAACTGGGGGAGCAGCGGTTCGGGCGCCGTCAGAGCCTCGAAACGTTCATATTCGACGGCATTAGGAAGGTAAACGGCATCAGCCCGGCGGATGAGCGTCTCTTGAAGCAGTTTCTTGGAAACGCAGAAGACCTTCTCCGCTTCCTTGAGCATTCGTTCGTGGTTCTTCTTCAGCTCCTTCTGGCTGTAGGGGAAGACCTCGAGGTCATCGATGAAGTCGTACAGGACACGGCATCTGGGCCACTGGTCCACGAGGGAAGCGTTGTAGGAGAAGGCCCAGATCAGGGGGTTTTCGAGAGCTTCCAGGATCTCGATCGGGCCATTGAAGAGCAGGAGGTTCTTTTCGACCTCCTCGAAGCCGCCAAAGGTGTCTGCCGCGCTGCCCGTGCAGTCGTAAATGACGAAATACCCCTGCCGCACGAATTCGCGCGCGAGGTGCTGCGGACGTTGCACGAGGGCAATGTTCCAGCCAATCGAGGGGAGGAACACGATGATGCGGGAGGCTTCGATGCCCGACTGCACGATGCGGTAACGGAGTTCTTGCTGAAACGCGGGGATCTTTGCTTTTGTCTCGAGGTTGACGTGCGGACGCCACAGTCCCCACTTCTCCTGGTAGAGGGCCCGGTTCTTCTCGAAAATCTCCATGTACTTCGCATCGCCCAGAAGCTTGAACGAAGCCCGGCCAGCGTGATGAATGAAGGAATCCCGCGCGAACCGGATGTCATACCCTTCCGCGCGGACACGCCGGCTGTAGTCATCGTCCTCGAACATGCCGATTCCAAACCGTTCGTCGAGGAATCCGATCGTCTCGAGGACTTCTCTTCTCATGACAACACAGAACATGGCCAACATCGAGATTGGAGAGAGGATGCCGTCGTTTTCCCTGGTGAACCGGGAGGCCCAGTCTGGCATCTGCGCCAGATCCGCGTAACCAGCCGGGATCTTGGCCTCGTTTCCGATCTCGTTGGTCACGGGCCCAATCAGCCCGATTCTGGGATTTGCCGTCAGATGGCGAATGAGCGCCGAGAGCCACCCTCGAGCGACAGAAGTGTCGTTATTGAGAAGAACGATGAAATCACCCTTTGCTCGCACGAGACCCTGGTTCGTCCCGCCAGAAAAGCCCTTGTTTGCAGTGTTGAGCACGACATCGAGACGGGGATAGGTCTTTGCGGCCTCGCGAAGAAAGGCGGGCGTTCCATCCTTGGATGCGTTGTCGATGACGAAGACCTCGAAGTTGGGCCACTCGGTGCGCCCGTACAGGGTCTCGAGACAAATCCGGTTCCACTCGAGGTTGTTGTAGGTGACGATCACGATCGAGGCCCTGGGAAATGTGGCGTGAATGGCGGGGAGCATGGCCTCGCGCCGGTGCTTCCACGTCTGCTGCCGGGCGAAGGCCCGCCGCTTCTCGAGCGCGGCTCCACCAGTCTCGCTAAGCGCCGCTTCGATTTCCTTCTCAAAACCCGGAGCATCAGAAGCCAACCTGACGAGGTCCCCCAGAACGGCAACCTCGGGGAGCGGAACAGAGATGAGCGGCTTGCCGGCGGCCAGGATCTCGTATGCCTTCACTGGGTTCGTTGCCTCTGTCAGAGGCGTCCTCTTGAAGGGGATGAGGCAGACATCCATCCTGGAGATCCATGCTGGCAGATCCGCGTAATCCACCTCCCCCATTAACTGAACATTCGGGAGTTTCGAAAGCCGGCTCAAGTCCGCGCCGTACGTCGAGCCGACGAGCAGGAAGTCCCAATCTGGCCGCCTCTTGGCAAGGTCCGCGACAAGGTTGGAGTCGAACCAGTCGGCGATGGCGCCGTAGTAGCCGATTCTGGGGCGATTGCCCACCCCGCGGGTCTCGACGCCTTCAAAATGCTCGTACTCGCAGGCATTGGGAACAAGTGTGACGTTCTTATTGAGAGCGCGCGCCTCTTTCTCGAGATAGAGCGAGGACACCACAACGGCGTCCGCACCGGAAAACACGGCTCTCTCGCGCTCGAGCACGCTCCGGTCGTTGGTCGAGAACCCGGCGTGGTGGTCCATGCAGTCGTAGATGACGGGCCACGCGAATTTCGCCCGGGCCCGTTCGGCCAGCATCCACCAGAATGGCAGCTGGACAATCGCGGCGGTCGCCCCGAGACCGCAATCGCGCCGCAGGGCATTGAGAGAGAAAAACAGACTGTCGAGGTGCCGCTCTCCAATGAACTCACGATAGACGTGTAGCTTGGGACCCCTGAGCGAGACCTCGTAGAGATTGGGGACCTGTTCCTTTATTTCGTAGGGCTCGCCGAATCGCCGGAACTCGGAGGAAATGTAAAAGACCCGGTGGCCGGCGCGGGCGAACTGCTTCATCAGCTGTTGTGGCCGCTGGAAACGAAAACTCCACTCGATGATGGGAAAGCAGACGATATCGATGGCGTTCTCACGCGCAACCGGGCACTTCGGATACTGGCGGGCCGAATCCGAAAACTCGGACTGGCCGCCCCCGGGTCCGTTGGCCCCCTTCAAAACAGCGAGGACCTGGCGAGAGTCGGAAAGCGACTCGTGGGAGAGCTGGGGGGAGGCTCTCTCTTTCACGAGTCCGAGTTTTCTCAAGAGAGTCCAGTAGAGGGATCCTGCCCGCCAGAGCCGAGAGTTGTAGATGCTCATCAGCTGCTGCCGGTACATTTCGCCCGTTCGCCTCACGTCTTGGGCGCTGTGGAGGGCTTTTCTGAGATCCTCCTCGAGCTTTTCCCGCGTCGAACGGTTTTCCTCGGAAAGCGCTTCGATCTGGTCGCGGTAGCTCTTTTCCCGGGCTGCCTGGGCGAGCTTCACGTTTCTGAGTTCACTTTCGAGGAACCGGATACGATCGTTCTCAAAACCAGTTCCCCCCGTGACCGGCTTCCGGGACTCACCTCCAGCTGCTCCAGTGTGCATCAGTTCTGTTTGCGGCAGGGTTCCTGTCGGTTCTGCCAGACGACGCGCGAGGGCCGAAGCCGCCGCGGCACGGAACCAGGGGACGGGGTCAGAAGCCGGGCTTCCCTCGAGGGCTGCAAGAAGCGAGGGGGCTGCCCGCGACGCCCGTTCCTTCTGCAGCTTCGCGAAGGATCGAAGACGCTCCTTGAGATCTCCCCGGTGCTCGAGAGCCCTCAGCAAAGCTTCCGCCAAATCCTGGCCTCTCATGGGAGGCGAATCGAGGGAGAGATCCTGAAGCCCGAGAGAGCTGAAGAGCGAGGTGTCTTGCGGTCCAGGGGAGAGGGAGACAAAGGGCACACCGTGAGTTGTGGCAAAAATCAGGGCGTGCCGTCTCATTCCCAGGATGACATCACACTGGCCGAGCAACCAGGAGAGTTGAGCTGCGGAAGCTTCTTCCTCGAACGTGCCAGCGGAGATCTTGGGGCCAAGGGCTTCCACCATCCGCCGGGCCTGGGAGAGTTCGTCCCCGAGGCTCCCTGGCAGCCGTTGAAACGGGAGGAGAAGAGCCTCTCCGCCGGTTCGCTCCAAAAACAGCTGGAGGCCGCGGACCATCTCGTTTTCCCACGTCGAGGCTTGTGGTCTTGGGTGCCAGTTGCGCAAGCAGACCGCGAGGCAGGGCCGCTTCCTGGGAAGCGGGCTGTCTAACGGTAAGGGAGTCAGGGTAAACGCGGGATCTGGAAAGACGGCTACGGGCCGAGAGAACCCGGTCTGGCGCAGGAGGTCCGTTGTTTCCTCGTCCCGGACCGAGGCAAAGGAGGACTCCTCGAAGAGGGCAGCCGTGAAACGCCGCGCGGATTCCGTCACGAGCGGACTGATCCCCACGCTCCAGAGCCCGAAGGGTTTGCCCATGAGCCGTGCCAGAACAGCCACGCTGGCGTAATACGTGAGGCCCGAGTATTTCGGGGTGAGAAACGTCCCGGGGTCGCAGCCTTCAGCGTCTTGAATGAGCCCGGCCAGAACAAGGGCATCGGAACCGTGGATGGCCCGTGTCACCGCCGGAAGGTCATTGAACCGGATGGCCGGAATGGCCTGTAATCGCTGCGTTTCTGCCGGGTCAGCCGAAAGCGCCTCCATATGGAGACTGGAATCGAGCGTCCGGAGCTGACCGATGATCGAGGCGAGGAGGATCTCGTCTCCGCGCCGCCGAAGACCAAAATCGCCCACGATCAGGATTCGCTTCATCGAAAAGGGCCTTCCTATTCACCACGTACGTTGGACCTCGCCATCATTTCGCTGGCGGGAGAGGGGCGAGTATACGGGACGGCTGTGCCGTGGGCCGGCTGAAGCGAGTGACCGTTTGGTTGACCGTTTGGGGACAGACCGTTTGGGGACAGGTTATATCTATATCTTCTGCGGGGCGGAACAAGGGACGGCGCGGCAAGCGGAACAAGGGAACAAGAGGGACCACGGGACCAAGGGGACCAAGGGACAGGTTTTTTCTCCCGTGGAGATGACCGCCATTGTCTTCGTTGACACGAATGTCATCGTCTCTTAGCGTGACTTGCGAGATCCCGCAAAGCAGGAGGCCGGGTTACCTTCTCCACTTGTGTTCAAAAAGCCGCCGGTTTTCTTCGTAAAGAAGGCGGTAACGCTCCTCCCCGAGGGCCCGGAAGCCGGCCCGCTGCCAGTGGTGGACGAACGCATCCTGGCGGCAAAGGAGCGAGTAGCCTGCCGTGTGCAGCCTCTTGCAGAAGTCGTCGTCCTCGAACATCCCCGTTCCAAACCTCTCATCGAGGAGACCCACGGTCTCCCAGACACGCCGGGGCATCACCGCGCAGAACAGCGCGAGCATCGGGAGGTTCAGAACGTGTCCGCTCTTTTCGGCCGCGTTCTTTTCAGAGAACGCCTGCATCTCGCCATAGGTCCGGTACGTGACAGGGATGCGCGCCTCGTTACCGATTGCATTGGTGACAGGACCAGAAAGACCGGCATGTGGCCTTTCCAGAAGCGTTTCAACGAGGGTCGTGAGCCAGCTCCTTGTCAGCACGATGTCGTTATTGAGAAAGCAGAAAAAGTCCCCGCGGGACAACTCGATGGCCTGGTTGTTCGCCGCCGCGAAACCGCGATTCGTGCTGTTGAAGGCGAGCCTCACGGCAGGGTAACGGGCGGCAAAGCTCTCGAGGAACTCGCGAGTCGAGTCGGACGAGGCGTTGTCGACAACGATGACTTCGAATGGCCTGTAGTGGGTCTCGAGAAAGAGGCTCGTCAAACAGAGTCTTGTGAGATGGACGTTGTTGAAGGTGACGATGCCGATGCTCACGAGGGGGCTGGCTGCTTCGCCGGGACAGGTAGTCCTTCCCTCCCGGGACTCCAGTTCCCGCAGCCAGTCCCGGGAAACCTCATCAATCGGCTCCCAGGACCCCGGCTTTTCTCTTGCGACGAGGCGATAGAGCCGTAACAGCCTCTGGCGCATTCCGAAGGAGAGATACCTGGGAGCGAGGACCCGGGCTGTTTCTTTTGGGTTCAGGAGTCTCCGAAGCCAGAGGGAATTCATGTGCCGCCTGCGAGCCCGTCGAAGATAACTCAAAAGGGAACGGTTCCCAAAAAGGGCAGAGCGCTTCTCCCAGGCAAGAGAATCGGTTCGAGAGCCGGAACCGAAAACGCACGCCACTCGTCTTTCTGGAAGGGAGTTGTCATGAGTCAGGATCCTCTCTAGTCTCTGGAACACAACATGACAGGGAAACCCCGGGCTTTAATAGGGGGATCGGGTACATGGACAGACATTTTCCAGAACCTCTGCCGTCTGCGCGGGTTTCCGTTCGCGGGCTTTTCGAGACGAGAAGCCGCGGCGGCCGCCGCGGCCCGGTTCCTCGATACCTCGAGCGTCCCGGCGACGATGGCCGCCCTCGATCCGCGCTGGCTCAGGGTGTTGCACCTCGTGGCGGCTTCCGGGGAACCGCTTCCCATCAAGGCCATTCATCCCGTCGCTGCACGAGAAAGAAAGGCTGGGATGCCCCATCGGGCTGCTGGACCGGTCGGTCTCGGGAACGCACTACCGCGGGGCGTGTGAGGTGCAGTCCCACCAGTCGCGACTGAAGTTCCTGCCCTCGAGCGAGGGCATTCCCCTGGATCCAAAGGGGACCGATCTCCTGTCCGCGCTCCATGCCGCGGCGATCTCCTGGATCTCTGTGAAGGACGGGGTGCTTCGCTCCGTGCCGGATCCGATTCGCAGGGGAAGAGCGACCCGGCACTGCTCGCCGAACTCCACACGGCGGTCGAGCGTGCCGTGGGGACGGGTCAGCTGCTGGCGAGCGAGAAGCTCTTGCTGGTCAACGCCAAAGACATTCCTCGTGTCAGCTCCGTGCTGGATAAGCTTGCTGCAGCGTGGGACGTTTCCGTAGAGAACGTGACCGCGCCGCCGACCGGAAAGAAGGCGTCCCGTGGCTGACGGGCCGCTCGTCGCCCAGAGCGACGGGACCCTCTTGCCCGATGTTGGGAGCGAAGCCTATCCGGAGCCCGGGGCTTTCTCGCGGGGTTCGCGCAACTCGAGAGGTCGCCGCTCGTCATCGGGCAGTACATCGACCAGCTCCAGAGGATCGCAAGAGACCTGAAGCGTCCACTCATCACCGGATCCACTCCAGGCGCGACGCGCGAAGAGCTGTTCCAGCGGTTCCGGGGGGGAAGAGCGCGTGCTGATCGTTTCGAAGATCGCCAATTGCGCGATTGACCTGCCCGATGCCAGTCTTCTCATCCAGGCTTCCGGCACTTTCGGCTCACGCCAGGAGGAGGCGCACAGTCTTGGCCGGATCCTGAGGCCGAAGGATCGGCCGTCGCTTCTTTACACGGTCGTGTCCAACGGCACGGTCGAGCAGGACTTCGCCCGTAACCGCCAGCTCTTCCTGGTGGAGCAGGGTTACCGGTACCGAATCGTTCACGGCTGAAGGCGAAGAGAGGACTTTCAGCGTGCTCGACCGCGATGGACTGATCCAGATGAAGGTCTGGGCCGGGCGCCCGCAAGATATCGCGGACGTCGAGAAGCTCAGGAGCCTCGACCGTTGAGAAGTCCGGAACAAGTTTCGGAGTGCTGGAGAACCCTCGCCCGCCTGTCGAGCCTGAGATCAGAGGACAGGTTGTCGGCGAAGATCCCGATGACGAGGGAAGCCGTGTCTTCGCGCTGGAAGCAGGTGGAAAAGCTCAGAAAGGCCTGCCTGGCGTTTTCACGGGCCCGGCTGCTCCACGGCGCCTCCCAGGACCGGAAGTGAATCTGGGTGGCCGAACATGAACTGCTCTATTTGCGGGCAACTGCCGGCAACTCTGGTGATTCACCTTGAAAAGCGACAGAGGCTGCCTTCCGCAGCCGGGAAACTGCAGCACCTCGGTATCGACTTCGGAGCGGTGATCCACTCCCTCGTCGCTCTCCTGGAGTCTGCCGAAGCCGGGCCACGCTGCGAGGCTCAGTTTTTCCCTTCCCGAAACGGGTTCACGACCGTTACGCCGCAGTAGTCCTGCCCATCATTCAAATCCTCCGAGAGGACCCGTCCGCACCCGAGGGCACGAGCGCTCTCGATTATCGCGGCGTCCCAGTACGAGAGCTGGAACCGTTCCCGGGCTCCCATCGCCGCCAGGAGTATCCCGGCTGTGACTGGCTGCACTCTGAACCTCAGCCACGACTCCACCAAGAGCGAGGCTTGCCTGTGCGTGAGCGGATGTTTCTTCGTGGGTCGCGTTGCCTGAACATAGAACTCTTGAAGCACCTGAACAGAGAGCGCGGAATCCGACGATTCCAGGAGGTGCAACGCCGTTTCCCTCTTGGCGGCTTCCTCTGGAACGGTGCTCACGGCATACAGAAGGACGTTCGTGTCGAGGAAGTTCACTGGCGTCGCCGGGCGTGGATTTCGTCGCGGTTCATACGGTCACTCGCATCGAAGCACTCGATGGACGCCATGACCTCGGCCTGCAGTTTTTCGCGTCGCTGATAGTCTTCTTCTCCTGCCCCGAGGTTTTCCAAAAAGCGCTTCACGAGCGCACTGACCGACGTGTCCTGCTCGGCCGCCTTGGTGCGAGCGGCACGGTAGATCTCATCCGGAACGGAAACCGTAATATTCCTCACATTTTCACAGTATCACGGTTTCTGTGGAAGGGCCATCGTCGAGACTGACCCGTATCGGCAGAGCCCTCTCGGCGTAACGCGCGGCACGTTCTCGAGAGCGGCACGGCTCTCCCCCTGAGAGCGTCCGGGGAGATAAACAGGGACGAGATAAAAGATAAATAGGGACAGATAAATAGGGACAGACATTTCCAGGAGAAGCTCTGATGGCGGGAACGCGGTTCCTTCTGGCGGGTAGCCAGCCTCCTTCTGCGGCCCCGTCTCTCGATGCGGCTTTGATGAATTGAGCCGGTCTGGCTCTCGCGAACCCGAAGAAAAGCTGAAATGAGTGACCAGATCCCCCCTTTCCCATGTTAAATTAAAAAGTTTTCATCTCAGAATCGGCATTTCAAACGCTTGTGCCGTCTTCCAGGAGGCAGAATGGAACTCAAGATCGCTTACTGTCCGTTCCCCAACGACGACAAGCTCATCAGGGCGGCCAGTCGAGTCGTGGCGAGCCACAACTCAAAACACCTTCTTGACCAATTCAAAACCAGGGTCCTGGTCCCCGGTAACCGGGCGTTGAAACACGTGGGGACTTTCCAGCAGCTTTACATCATTGCCCACGGTTCGTCTGGAGCCTCCGGAATCTATGACGATGGCGGCGCGGCGCTTTCCGTTCAGGATCTCGCCGCGCAGCTGTCCGACCAGGGGCTCACGAAGAGCATTCACAAGGTGAAGCTCTTCGTGTGTCAAGGGGGAGCGTCAGGGTCGAATTCGACGGCCAAGCAACTCAAGGACGAGATGCGGAGCGTGGGCTTCACCAAAGTGAGCGTCTACGGGTACACGTTGTTCCTGGCCCAGGGAGCCTTGACGGACGACGGCCACAAACTCGCGGCAAGCACACCGTCGAGGAGTGCCGACCTCATCACGGGGGCGAAGTCCGTACGAGTGAAGTTCTGACCTGAATAAGACAGCTCCAATTGGGCAAGTCTTCAGCTTCTTCGGTGGAGCAGGCCGTCCGCTCCGGCCCTTCCCCGCCGAAGAAGGGGTCGGGGACCGTCTGGCCGGGACTGCCTTCCTTGCCCGGCCGCCCGAAGAAGAGAGCGGGTGTCGTTCGCCGCGAATCCAGTCCCCGAGGGAGCCATGCGTGATCGAGGCGCTCCCGGAGCTGGCCCGGCAGCTTCGAGGGTCAAACCGAGAGCGGCGAGACGGAATCGGTCGCGTTCTTCACGACGCGCCTTTTGGCGGGATGAACGTCATGGCCCGCTCGGCCAGGGCCGTGATCGTCAGCGAGGGGTTCACCCCGACGTTCGCGGAGATGGCCGCGCCGTCGATCACGTGGAGCCCCTCATACCCGAACACGCGGTGCCGCTGGTCGATGACTCCCGATGCGGGTGAGTCACCCATCGGACACCCGCCCAGAATGTGCGCCGTCGTCGGAATGCCGAGCAGAGTCTCGGTCATCAGGCTCATCGCGTACCCGTCCAGAATTCTGGCGACCCGTTCGATGAGGTCGTTCGCCTCGGGCGTCCACGCTTTCGCAGCGGGGCCCGCTCCGGGCTTAGTGTCGAGACCCCGCACGAACCCCGTGCGCCACGACCGGCCCAGACGCATGCTCAGGTGTCCGTCCACCGTCCGCATGTAGAGCAGTATCATGCTCTGCCGGGCGAAATCGGGAACGAGGAAAGATCGCAAGGTTTTCCACGGCTTGCGAATCGTGGTGCCGAAGGCATGGGCAAAACGCTCGCCCGCGGAATCTCCCGGAGCGAGAGGCAGCAGGAGAGGGCGGTAGAAACCCGACCCCGCGGGATTACGCACGGGCTCGAGGTGCGAGTGCTCGTCCGTGTGCAGAATCGAGCCGATGGCGATGCCTTTCGAGAGGTCCTTGTCTTTCGTCGTGACGACGGCGGCGAGGACCTCGGAATTGGTTCTCACGAATTCCCCGAGGCGGTCCGAGATCTTCGGAAGCCCATCCGGCCGCTCCTTCAGCTGCAGAAGGAGCTTCGTCGTCCCGAGACATCCCCCCGAGAAAATCACGTTTTGCGCCGACATTCGGACTGTCTTCCGGAACGCGGGGAAGGGTGACCTTCCCTCCCGCGCGGTGATCTCGTAGCCGCCGTCCGGCAGCGGCTTCACATGGGTCACCTCCGTGTCCGGCCGGATGGTCAGCCCGCGCTTTTCCGCGAGCCAGAGGTAGTTTTTGTCGAGGGTGTTCTTGGCGCCGAAGCGGCAGCCCACCATGCACCCGCCGCAGAGGGTGCAGGCCGTCCGCTCCGGCCCTTCCCCGCCGAAGAAGGGGTCGGGGACCGTCTGGCCAGGACTGTCTTCCTTGCCCGGCCTGCCGAAGAAGACGGCGACGTTCGTGTTCTCGAAGGCGTCCTCGCGGCCGATCTCCCGCCCCACCTCCCGGATCACCTCGTCCGGTTCCGTCAGGAAGGGTGTCCGGGTCGCGCCCAGCATCCTGAGCGCGGTATCGTAGTGAGGTTTCAGTTCGTTCTCCCAGTCCGCGAGGTGGCCCCAGGACGGCGCCTCGAAGAAAGACCGTTTTGGAACGGGAAGGGTATTGGCGTAGACGAGCGAGCCGCCCCCGACCCCCACGCCCGAGAGGGCGGTGACGTTCTTCAGAAACGTCATCTTGAAGATGCCGCGGCAACCGAGATGGGGGAGCCACATCCAGCGCTTCACGTTCCAGTTGGTTTTCGCGAAGTCCGGCGCGGCAAAACGGCGCCCCTTCTCGAGAACGAGGACCTTGTAGCCCTTCTCCGTGAGGCGCAGGGCGCTGACGCTTCCACCAAACCCGGAGCCGACGATCACGTAGTCCCATTCGACGTTCATGGTGCCCCCTCGTCCGCGACGGACAGCGTCTAGAGTACTCTGAATGTAGGACTCCCCATGGCACCAGATTCCGCCGCCACGGCCGCCGAATTGCCGGATGCCCCTCTCCCTTCGCCCGGCAAAGGACGCACTACACTCCGTGTCTGCTCAATTTTGTGAGGTTGTGGCGGCAGAGATGCATGATCTGCCGGGCACCGTGAGCCAGTGGAAAGAAAGTGAGACAGCTGTTGTCAGAGCCTTCTTCGAGGAGCTTGACGACAATCCTGTACTCGCGACGGGCGCTGGCGGCTTCATGCCGGCTCGAGTAGATCTGTGCGAGGTAAAAGTGCGCCAGCCAGCAAGAGGGAAGGAGGTAGACAGCCTCCCGGAAGCGTTTCAGAGAGACTTCCACGTCGTCTTCCAGTTGCGAGATGAGTCCGAGCAGCAGATGGGCTTCCACGTTCCAGCGGTCCTTCTCGAGACCCGCGAAACAGGCCTTTTTTGCCTCATCGACCCGCTTCATGTTCACCAGGATGCCTGCCCGCAACATGTACGCCTTGACGAATGAGGGGTCCCTCAGAAGGAACTGATCGACACTGGCGAGAGCCTCTTCATAACGCTTCTGCTGCGCGAGGGCGAGCGCGGAATCGAAGGAGGGACGCTCGACCCGCGGCAGTTGGGGCGCCCTCTCAGCACTCGGAACAGCCGGAATTGCCCTGGATGGGGATGGCGACGGCTTTTGGCTAACAGCGACAAGGGGAACCTTACGGCTTGCGGCATTACGAAAGCAGAAAACCCCATCCATTTCTTCCAGGGTCAGCACGCCGATGTCATGAGTGAATGTCTCCGTCGAACTGACGAAGAGCCACCCGCCGCTGTTCAGAAGTCCAGCCAAGTTCTTGAAGATACGCTTCTGGGTCGGGGGGTCAAAATAGATCGAGACATTCCGGTAGAAGATGACGTCCAGGTTTGAGAGGGAATCAGGATACTCGTCCGAGGCAAGATTCAGGGGCATGAACCGGATCCCAGCCCTCACGCTATCCCGGATACGGTACGTGTTGCCGTCGAGCGGCTCAAAGTACTTCTGACGCAGCATCTCAGACAGTGCGCGAAAGGAAAATCGTTGGTAAACCCCTCGCTCGGCTCTGGAAAGGGCGTCACCATCTATGTCGACGCCGATAATCGAGACGGTCTGGCCCGCAAGGATTCCGTGCGACTCGAGCAGGGAGATCATCACGGAATAGGTTTCCTCACCACTGGAGCAGCCAGCTGTGAGAATGCGGACCTGCGTTCCCGCGGTCCGGGCGGCCAGAAGCTCGCCAAAGAGCTTCCTGGAGAGAAGTTCAAAGTGAACGCCCTCGCGCATGAAGTACGTCTCGTTGACGGTCAGGAGGCTCACGAGGGTCTCCAGTTCTGCCGTGTTTTGAGTGAGCAAGAGAAAGTACTCAGCCTCATTCTTGATCGCGCGCTGCGCCATCCGGGCGCGGATAGCATTGACGAGAGTGTCTGCCTTATAGGCGTCCACACTCAGTCCACACTCGTCCCGCACCAGTCCCTGAAAGGACGCAAGGTCCGTTGTACTGAGCATCTTCAGTGTCCGTGGTGTCCGCGCTGTCCGTGCCGTGACAGGGGATGTGAAAGAAGCTTGAGGATCTCGGAGGCTATTCTATCGAGTGGCAGGACTCTATCGACACACCCGCGCTCGATCGCGACTTTAGGCATGCCAAAGACAATGGATGTTTCCTCGTCTTGGGCGATCGTGGTTCCCCCGGCATGTTTGATGTCCTGCATTCCTCTGGCTCCATCACTTCCCATGCCAGTCAGGATCACACCGATCGCCTTCGCTCTGTAGCTGCGAGCGGCAGATGACAGAAGCATGTCGCATGACGGGTGATAGATATCCTGCGGGTGCTGTGGAAGCAATGCGATGCGGCGTTCGATCGTGACCTGCATGTTTCTTTCGGAAGGGGAAACGTAGACCGTCCCGGGTGTGATTTGCTCTGCGTGTTCGGCCACCTTTACGGGAATCTTGCAAATACGCCGGAACCACTGGACCATTCCTGGAACGAACCCTTCCGAGTGATGCTGCGCGATGACAATGGGACAAGGAAACGGGCCCTGAAGAGAGCCCAGGATGACCGAAAGTGCCAGCGGCCCGCCGGCGGAGGAGGCCACAGCGACTATGTAGTCGGTCGTGGCCATGGAAGGCACGGGCCGCTCGACGCCGCCGGGGGTCTTCGACAAGCCCCAGGCCACGTGCCGCACAACTTTGATTCGTGACAGCAGTTTGACTTTCGCCACGAACTCGTCCGCATCGGAAAGGCTGACGTCTGGTTTGGGCACAAGATCCAGCGCGCCCTTGGAGATTGCGCTGTGTGCCGTCGCGGAGTCGCTCCGGCTCGTGACGACAAGAATCGGGACAGGTGTCTCCGCCATGATCCGCTCGACTGCTTCGAGGCCACTCATCACGGGCATCTCGACATCCATCGTCACGATGTTTGGCTTTAGCTTCTCGACAAGCTGGACGGCCTCGCTGCCATTCTTTGCCTCGGCGACAATTTCAATGCCGGGGTCATCGGCGAGGATCGCTGTAATCAGCGACCTGGCAACCTGGCTGTCGTCCACCACAAGCACGCGGATTTTTCCCATTTACCCCTACTCCGTTACCCTTTCCCTTTCCCTACGAGGTTCTGAACTGTCTCCACCAAGTTCGTCTGATCGAATCCCCCCTTGACGATGTAGGCGTTGGCACCGACGGCAATCCCGCGGCGCTTGTCCTCCTCTTTTCCCCTGGAAGTCACGATGATAATCGGGACATCGCGGTAGGTGGGATCGGACCGCAGGCGTTCCGTGAGCGAGAACCCATCAAGCTTGGGCATCTCTATGTCAGTGATCACCAGATCGTACAGTGTGGCTCCCGTCAGCTCGAGAGCCTCCATTCCGTCGCCGGCGAGCGTCACCAGGTATCCGTACGCCTCGAGAATGCTCTTTTCGATTTCCCGGGTATTGATCGAGTCGTCGACTACGAGAATGCTGATTTGCTGTTCAGGTGCTGCCCGGGATTCGGCTCGCGCCGCACCCATGCTCCGGGCCTGCTGGATGACGGCTGGAATGTTGAGAATATTGATGATCTCGTTCCGCCCCGATATTGTGACCCCTGACACTATTCGCACGCCCTTCATGTGGTCCGGCAGTGGCTTGATGACGGCGTCTTCATCGTCCAGGACAGCGTCGATGATGAACGCAAACTTCTCGCCCGCGACCTGTGAGATTAGAAGAAGAGGTGATCCGGACTTTGTCCGGCCATCTTCCCGCACTCCCAGGACATCCCCCAAATCGGCCACGGGAATGAACTCCTCTCGCAGCCGGATTGCTTTCCGGCCCACGACGTCTACGATCTCCGAGGCCGGCACTCTGATGATTTCAGTGACGTAATGCGTGCTGATTCCGAAAGTGAGTTCCCGGACAGAAACCAGCAGGATCCTCATGATGGCAAGTGTCATGGGAAGCCTGATCGTGAATGTGGTTCCCTGCCCGGGTTTCGTATCGACCTTCACGGACCCCTTCAAGTCTTCCACGAGGTTCTTCTTGACCACATCCATGCCCACGCCTCTCCCGGACACGTCGGTGATGATTACGCTCGTGCTGAAACCGGGAAGGAAAATGAGATCAAGGACAGTGGAGTCCGGCATGGATTCCAGCGCCGGTGCGTCGAAGAGCCGTCTGGCAAGAGCCCTCTCCCTGAGCTTGGCGAGGGAGATGCCGGCCCCGTCATCGCTCAGTTCGATGACAATGCTGCCGGAATCGTAAGCGGCCGCCAGTTTCACCTTGCCTGAACGCGGTTTCCCAAAACTCTGACGCGTCGCGGGTTCCTCGATGCCGTGGTCAATCGAGTTCCGGAGCATGTGGAGGAGAGGGTCGCCGAGTTTCTCGACTATTTTCTTGTCGAGTTCGATGTCGCCCCCCGCGAGCACGAAATCCACCTCCTTGCGGAGGGACTCCGAAATGTCGCGGACCAGGCGAGGAAGAGGCTCGAAGACGACCGAAAGGGGGACCATGCGGAGCATTAACGACTTCTCCTGGAATTCCGAGGTAAGAATGTCCTGGAGAGTTTTGTCCTGTCGTAAGACCGACAGCAGTTCTTTCAGTCCGGCGTGGAGGGACTGTGCCGCGGTCAACGCTTTTCCGCTCCCAGTCGCAACACCCCATTCCACCACTTTCTTGGCCCTGGACTCCAGCGCGGCAAGGTCGACGATGCGCTGTTTGAGCTTGTTCTGGTGCGAGACGACTTCGCCCATCAGGCGGATCAGATCGTCGAGCTTTTCCGATCTGACGCGGATCGTCTCGGAGCTTTGAACCTGGACCGCCGGCTGGGGAAGAGACTGTTCTTCAGGAGCCATGCGGGGTGCCTGCGCCGCGGACAGCGGCTCCTCGCGAACAGCTTGGGCCTCGGACCGGGACGGAGGAGGCTCGGGAAGGGCGGGAGGAGCCGGGGGGGTGGAAACCTCGGCCGCAGGGGGCGCGGGTTTCGTTTCTTCAGCTGCCGGGGAGAGCTTCCCCTCCGAAGCCCGGACGAGTTCCTCACAGAGGGCTTTGTGATCTTCGGTGAGCGATTCCCCGGCGGATACCTTCTCCACCATCGCCCTGATGGCGTCGATGGCCTTGAAAAGAACGCTTGCGAGTTCCTTCGAATGGGTGAGCCGGCGTTCTCTCAGCGCTCCGAGCGCATCCTCGAGCCGGTGGGACACTTCCCCTATTGCCAGCAGCTTGAGCATGCGGGACGACCCCTTGATTGTGTGGGCCGCCCGAAAGATGGCGTCGATGGTTTCCGCATCGGTGGGATTCTTTTCCAGCTGGACCAGGCCACGCTCCAGGCCACCAAGGTGCTCCCTGGCTTCGTCCACGAAGCGGGGAATGAACTTCTTGACGTCTAACGCCATCAGCGTGAAGCGTCAGTTGAGTCTGACTGTGAAGCGGCTTCTTTCTTCCGGTATCCGATGCCGGTCAAGATGTGTTCGAGATCCTGAGCCGAACGCGTGAGTTCACGGGTCACGTTGTCAAAGGCCTCGACCATGGCCGTCGTTGTGGAGGTTCCGGTCATGATCTCACGAAGTGCCGTCGCGACCTGGCTGTTCGCCGTTTTCTGTTGCTGCGTGGAGAGAGAGATCTGACGCGCCGAGTCCATGGTTGAACGGGCCGCTTCGACAATGTCCGAAAGGAGTGATGCTGTCTGACTGGAAGAGTCCACTCCTTCCTCGATGCCACGGTCGCTCTTTTCCGAGGCCACTGCCAGGTTGTTCACGGCGTGCTGTATTTCGCTGATCTTGTTTTCGATCTCGTTCGTGGACTCGGTGACGCTGTCAGCCAGACGGCGGATCTCGACCGCGACAACGCCGAACCGCTTCCCGGCCTCACCAGCACTTGACGCCTCCAGCGCTGCATTGAACGCGAGTAACTTGGTCTGGTCGGCGATGGAGTTGATTATTTCCATGACTTTTGAGATCTCGCGAGATTTCCGGCCAAGATCCACAATCTCTTCGGTACTCCTCTGGCTGTCGCTCCGGATCTCGCTCATCTTCAAGATCACTGATTCGACCGCCGTGGAGCCCCTCTTCGTGTCTTCCCACGTCTTCTGGGCGATATCAACCACTGCTTTTGCGTGATCGGCGATCTGCGTCGAGGACGCCGTGAGTTCCTCGGTCGTCGACGTGATTTCCGCAATGGAAGCCGCTTCCTCGGATGCAACGTCCGCGTACTGGGTGACTGTCGCCGAGAGCATCCCCGAACTGGAACCGAGCTGCTCCACGGTTTCGAAGGCCCGTTCTATGTCGGCGTATAAGCCCCTCTGAAACCGGGCATTGGTGTAGACGATGCCAGCCAGCAGGAAGGCCGAGACGAGGGCAGCGCCGTAAAGAATTGATCTGTAAGCCTCCTCGGCTAGCACCTGCTCCCGGGCGAGCACAACATGCGGATCCAGGAACCGTTTGACGGCATCTTCCCTGTTCACGGCCAGAGACTGTGCATACTCATCAAGGCGTTTCTGCTCGACGTGCTTGACGAGGAATAGGGATACGATGGTCACACTGACCACGCCGATGGCGGGGGGGAGGATCAGAAAAAGCAGAATTCGGCTCTTCAGGGAAAGCGGCTTCTTGGTTGAGCCTCGTGAGTTCATTGTTCGTGTCCTCCCGTCGATGCGCGTTGTGCCGCCCGGCATGGAAAAAGAGTTATCAGCCTGTGGAGATCGATGAGCAGTACGACTTTGTCTTCACGGATCAAGGCGCCCCAGAACGGCCCGGAACCACCACTCGATGCCAGGAGCGCCGGCATCAGATGAATGGTCTCGATGGAAACCGGCTGGATGGAGTCAAGCCTCTCTATACCGAGGCCCCAGGTCTTTTCGCCGTCACAAAAGAGAAGCACGTCCTTCACAGCCGGGGCCGCTCTGCCACTCCTTCTCAGGATCTCATCCAGGGAAGCTACAGAGATCCCGCGCTCAGCCGCCTGCAAACTCTTGACAATCCCGGTCACCTGGCTCGCTTCGACCGCCAAGGGAACACCCGCGGCTTGGAAAACGAGAAAATCGATCTCTCGGGGCAGGCGGCCAAGATCATCCGCCATCTGTCTGCAGCTTTCGGTAGAGGCGTCCCGCGTCAAGCATCACGACCACCCCTCCTCGATAGGTCAGTTGGCCGGTCACAAGGTCTCGCAGACTCGACACAACTCAGGAGGGAAAAGCGCCCATGGCCACGAAGCCTCGGACCTCCATACCGGCCGGCGCCGAAGGCGCTCCAGGGCATCCCACGACGGCCTCCTCGCCGCTTACTGATGGTCTCTGCCGTCCTCCTGACAGAGGAATCGATCCCAATGAGGCTGTAACTGAGGCCCTTCCTGCCCAAGCGCGGACAAGAAGTGACAATGGCGGCCAACAATTTGCCCCGCCCCAGCTCCATCCGGGCGAAGTTCTCTCGGGCCGGTTCAAGATTCTCCGTTTCGTCGCGCAGGGTGGAATGGGGGAAGTCTACGAGGCGGAGGATTTGCGCCTGAACGAGCGTGTGGCGCTCAAGACCGTAAGGCCAGAAATCGTCTCGGATCCGCACGCAATGGAGCGCTTCACCCGTGAGGTTCAACTCGCCCGGAGAGTCACGCATCCTAATGTCTGCCGGATCTTCGATATCTGCCAGCATCAATCCGGGCCAGACGCAGAAGGGCGCCCTGGGCCGGTTACGTTCCTCGCGATGGAGTATCTCCCTGGAGAAACGCTCGAAGACACGATCAGACGAACGGGAAAACTCGATCCGGATTTCACGCGCCCGATCGCGCTCCAAATGGCAGCGGCGCTGGCTGCGGCACATGGAGCTGGCATTGTGCACCGGGACTTCAAGAGCGCGAATGTCATCCTGACGACAGCCGGGACCTCGCCGGCCGGCGGCAGGTCGCAAACCCCTCGGCCGCGCGCGGTCGTGACCGACTTTGGGCTCGCTCAAGTCCAGGGCGCCGGTCACGGAGCAGAGCGTGTCACGACCGTCGGATGGGTTGTCGGCACGCCCGCGTATATGGCACCAGAACAGGCAAGGGGAACACCCCTGACTTCTGCCGCCGATATTTATTCGTTAGGTGTGGTGCTGCACGAGATGGTGACGGGTGTTCTGCCCCAAACGGGAGACTCGCCGATGGCGCTCTTGTTGAGGCGTATGACAGAGCCAGCCAAGTCTCCACGCACGTTCGTCCCTGATTTGGATCCCGTCTGGGAGAAAGTGATCTTGCGCTGTCTCGAGATCGAACCCGAGAGCAGGTTTCAGAGCGCGGCTGACGTCGCTTCCGCCTTGGATGTCAAGAAGCTTGCGGTAACGGAAGTGCTCCCCTCGAGCCTTCTTCCCAGGCCTGCGAACCGGCGGAGGCGCGTTTACCTTGCTGCCTTGCTTGCCATGGCCTTTGTCGTGGCGGGAGTGCTCCTTGTGCGGTGGCAGCGGCGGAGTGCGAACTGGCTGGCAGGAAAGGGCCGAAGGTCGGTTGCGGTGTTGGGGTTCAAGAACCTCTCGGGACGGCCGGATTCGGCATGGCTTACGACGGCGTTATCGGAGACCCTCACGTCGGAGTTGGCGATTGGGGAGGCACTCCGGGTGATCCCTGGGGAAGTGGTCGGACGGATGAAAGTCGACTTATCTCTTCCTGACGCAGCAAGTTTGGCGCCAGATACGCTTGCCAGGGTTCGTGCAAACATCGGTGCGGATCTCGTCGTTCTCGGATCCTACCTGGCGGCTGGAAAAGACGCAGGTGGACAGATTCGACTCGACATACGACTTCAGGAAGCCGGGGCAGGCGAAACACTCGCCTTGCTAACTGAGACCGGAACAGAGGCCGGGATTCTGGATCTGGTGTCCCGTTGCGGTGCCGAGTTGAGAAAGAAGCTGCGGATCAGGGAACCAGGGCGTGCGGGAGCGAATCGAGGCGCCTTCTTGCCAGCGAGCCCTGCCGCCTCGAGGCTCTATGCGGAAGGACTCTCGAAACTGCGATCCCTGGACGCGGTTCGGGCGCGCGAGTTACTCGAGAAAGCCGTCGAAGCCGACCCCGTGTCGCCGCTCGCCCGGTCAGCCCTGGCGGACGCCCTCTCAGCCCTTGGATTCGATCTGAAAGCCGCCGAAGAGGCGAAGCGGGCACACGAACTGGCCGGAGATCTTCCCCGCGAGCAGCGCCTCTTCGTGGAGGGCCGGTATCGAGAAGAAGCCAGGGAATGGCAGAAGGCCATCGAGAAAGCTGCCGGCACCAGTATCCAGCGATCCACGGATAGATCTGGCTGATGCGGAGGCAGCCGTATCGCTGGGAGATCCAAAGCGGGCACGGCAGTCAGCCGCGGCTGCGGTATCCAAGGCAGAAGCGTGCGGTTCTCGCCTTCTGGAAGCACGAGCGCACCTCGCTGAGGGAGAGGCGCTGCGAGAACTTGGGCAGTTCGACGAGGCGATCACCGCGCTTCAGAGAGCAAGAGACGTTTACGCAAGAGCCATGGACCGTGTTGGTATTGGCAGGGCCATGGTGAGGGCGGGCGCTGTTCTGTACTACAGGGGAAAATTCGTCGAGTCACAGGCTCTGGCGGAGCAGGCGCTCGCCGTGTTTCGTGACGCCGGAGACCGCAGCGGAATCGAGCGCGCCATGACCCTTATCGGGATCGACCTGACGGAACAGGGGAGATTGGGCGAAGCTGTGGATTGGCACCGTCAGTCTCTGGCCGTTGCCCGTGAAACAGGAAACCGTGAAAGAGAAGCAAACGCCCTGAACAATCTCGGAGTCGAGTTGACACTTCAGGGACACGTACAGGCCGCCAGGGAGAGTTTTGAGGCGAACAGGACACTCTCGCTTGAGTGCGGGAACCAGACCGGTGTGGCGTACGCGGACATCAACATGGCTGCCATGGGTTACGAGCAGGGAGATCTTGTGGCGGCAAAAACGCTTCTCTTGAAGGGACTTAGCCTGGCACACGAGATCGGGGTAAGGCCCCTGGAGGGGGCCGCCAGATTGTCGATCGGGAGCATTGCAGTGGAGAGTGCGGAGTTTGACGCCGCCCGCAAGGCGTACAAAGAAGCCGAGAGTCTATCTTCTGAAGACGCAGCGCTCATGACAGACATTCAGATTGCCTTGGCTGAACTGGCTCTCATCGAGGAGAAGCCAGCGGAAGCCGAGCAGCTCGCCCGAAAAGCGCTTGAGCAAGCCTCGAGAGAGAAAGATAGTGATGCAATCTCGGCGCAGGCTGTTCTCGCCGAGGCTCTCCTGGCTCAGAAGAAGGTCAACGAGGCCCGCTATGCCCTCTCGAACCTCCTCGAGCGGACTTCTCACAATCAGCATCGGCTCGTGGCCATTCGGGCGTCGATCGCGGCGGCCCGGGTGGAGAGTGCCATGGGCCAGCACGAAGGAGCAGTGAGGCGGCTGGAGCGGGCACTGGAAGAGACGAAGTCGATGGGCCTCGTCAGGTTCCAACTCGAAACGAGTCTTGCCCTTGGCACCATCGAGGTCCAGGCCGGATCCGCGGGAGCTGGCCGCAAACGGCTGTCGAAACTCGACAGGGAGGCTGCCGCCATGGGATTTGTTCGAATCGCTCGCAAGGCGAAGAAACTTCTCGAAGGCGGGGAATCCTCCTCGCACAAATCTCGCTGATCCCCGGGTCCTACCAGTGGAACAGCTGGGCCAATCCGTTCCAGAACTGAAAAATCCCGAGCCCGGCAAGGGTGAGAGCGGAGACCACTACGAGCCTGCGCCTTCCCCGGTCACCCAGTGATTCCGCCGCTCCGAAGAGGATGATCATCGTGGCGAGGGTGACCACCATCGTCCCGTAGAAAGAAACAACCAGGCCCAACGCCAGGCTGGGAGACTCTTTCCAGGCACTCAGCGCCCTTGGCCCGAGGATGAGGCCCCAGCCGAGGTAGGGGCCAGGATTGACGAGATTGACCGCCGTGGCCTTGAAGAGAGAGCTTGGCACGGTGGAGTTCTCCTCTTGCCCAGCATCCCCTCTCTGGTTCAGGCGAGAAAGAGTGGTGCCCGCAAGGAAAAGAAGGAGAACACCGCCGGCCATCTGAAGCGCTGGCACCATTCCTGCCAGAAGGCGGGTGAGGACGAAAAGCATCAAGATGGCAACTGGGCCGTCACTGAGGAGGGGAGCAAGGGCCGCGGGTAGCGTCCGCTTCCACCCTTTCTCGGCAACCTGGCTCAGAAGAAAGGCTGTCAGGGGCCCCGGCTGGATCGCGGCCGCGAACGCCAGCCCACTCCCCAGGACAATCGACTCGAGCATTCTCTCCCCGCTGCTCCCGCTCCTGTTGATTCCGGCCTTGCCTGTAAGTTCTGGACGGACAGAGTCGCCCTCACCTTCACGCCCCTCCGCAGGATCGCGGGATCGTACATAGGATGCCAGTTCGCGCACCAGGTCTGAATCAAACTGCATCCGGCCGTAATCGGTCATGTACGCATTCAGGTTCTTGAAATTGCCTGTCCCTTTGGTCCCTTTGTCCCTCACCTCCCCCGCACGGGCCGATCGCGCGGGGGATTCACCGGTTCTCGAGGAGAGCCCGGAATCGCGCCGCCGAAGCCGGACGCGAGACCACATCGTTCGACATGCCTCGGCGAATGGCCTCCGCGTAAAGAGGGGGAACTTCCGGGGCCAGGATTCTCAGGGGTGTATACGCTTCTGAGCGCGCGGCCTCATAAGTCTCCACCAACGTCATGCCCCGTACGGCCTTTACGCCGGTCAACACCTCGTAAGCCGTGACCGCCGCCGCCCAGATATCGGAAGCCGGACCGGCTGGCGTACCCGCGAGAACTTCAGGCGCGATGTAGCCGAGACTGCCAACGACCACTCCGGAGTGAGTGATGTCTTTCTTCTCGCCAGATAAATACTCCGCCGCGGGCCCGCGAGCCAGCCCAAAGTCGGCTACCTTGATCAGGGGACCTCGCCCTGGCTGGTTTGCCGTCAAGAGAACATTCGCCGGTTTGATATCGCGGTGGATGAGCCCGAGATCGTGAGCAGCCGCCAGGGCGCACAGCATTTCATCGATGTACTCGCGGCCCTCGGGGAACGGAATTCTGCCCCTGCGGGAGATCTCTCCCTGCAGAGAGCCGCCCTCGACGAGTTCCATCACGTGAAACAGGGTGCCTCCGTCCAATTCTCCGGTGTCGAACATCGCAACCGCGTTCGGATGGGAGAGCTTTGCGGCGAGGTGAGCTTCGCGCTGAAAACGGATGCGCCCGGTTTCCTCGAGCCCAACCTCTTCGTGCACGAGTTTCACGGCAACACTTCTTCTCAGAGATGTGTCCCACCCCTTGTAGACGGCTCCCATTCCCCCCGCGCCGATCCGGCGATCGAGACGATAGCGGGAAGCCAAGAACCGGGGACAGGCCTGAACCGAAACCGTTCGCTCTCCATCCTCCGGGCACAGCTGTTCCTCGTCCGTACAGCACCCGCACCGGGGACACTCCGCAAAACCCGCCTCTCTGGACCGCGCCAGTCTGCTGGCGGCACGCTGCCGGCCCAGCCTCTCCATCTCCACCTGGGAAGCGAGCCGGTCCCGCTCCAGCTGAAGCGAAAAGGCATGAGCAGCCATGCCCAGCGCCTCGATCTCCCTTTTCGAGTAAGGCTCCTCGCTTCTCTTGGGACCGAGGGCCCAGAACCCAAGAATCGCTCCGCCTGTCCCCGTGAGCGCAAAGAGAATGTCGAATCCGGATCTCGCAAGCCGCTCTCGCGCGGGTTCAATGCCAGGCATCCGTGCGACGTGGAACGCCTCACTCACGGATGGGGCCTGGCGCCGGAGATAGGCCCTCACCTCCTCCGGGTCGATCTCGGCGCCTTCCCTGGGGAGTGTTGCGGTTGCGACATCCAGGTTCAGGGGACGGGTCGCGTCTGGATGTGGTTCTTCCCCTCGCGGTCCGGGGGAATGAACACGTCCGGCCACCCACAGCCACTGCCGTTCCGGGTAGAGCAGCCCGTCGACGCGGCTGACGAGTTCCTGCTGGTTCCGCTGAACCGAAGACGTCACGTCGGAACCGAGGGCCGTGGTCAGAACATCCAGGGGATCGGCGTGCCGCCGGTAGAAGTAACGATTAATGGGCTTCTGGAGTGCCCGGCGAAGCGGCCCGAGCACGGCGACGAGAAGAGCCGCCAGGATGGAGGAAGCCAGTTGCCGGGCACCCCTCGATTCAGGAAAGAGATTTGCCGCCGTGGCCGCGAGAAGCGGAGCCGCCAACGCGAAGACAGTCCCGAGAATTGCCGTGACGGCAATATAGGCCGCGCCCCGGCGAATCAATCTGTCGATTTCGAACAGCCTCGTTTTCAGGATGGCCGCCATGAGGGAAAGTGGGAAGATCACCGCCCCAGCCGCGGTCATGAGCTTCGGGACCACGGACTCCCCAAAGCGGAGAACCCCCAAGTTATTTACGAGAATGAGAACAAAGACCCACAGGGCCGTCGGGAAGAACACGAGACGGCTCCGCTGCCGCACGATTTCGTCTTCCGCTCTCAGAGCCGCAAGGACCAGTCTGATGACGGCGACGATATTCGCCGCGATCACGGTCATGTCGCTGACGATTGTTCTCGGACCGCTCCACAAGAAAGCTGGGAAGCCCGGGTTCACGGCATCGTGACAAGCCCAGGCAAACGGGAGGAGAGAGAACAAAAAGAGAATCGCGGCGTTTCCCCAGCGTGGAAGCCGCACGGACGAGGGAAACACGGCCAGGAACCACAGAATGAAGCCTGGAGCGGCGGCAGGAATTCCCTGTGCCAGGAACGCATCCATCACGGAGAGCGCGTCGAAGGGAATGAGCGCAGTGTAGAGCCAGTCTGCCGCATGCGTGGCGCCCAGCAACGGCAGGAGGAACAGAAGCCGCCTCGGAGCGGGGTCCGAGGTCCGGGCCCGCGCCAGGAGTAGCGCAGTGCCCAAATAGACAGAAAAGACGAAGAACGACGTGACTACCTTTGCCCGACTCAAGGCGGGGAGTCTCGAAATGGGAACCCGAAGACTCTTCCCCGCGCGCTCGATGGTCAGCGTCATCGGGCCCGGGGTTTTGTCGAGATGGATCCGGCGTGAAAGCTCGATCGAGTCAATTTCCCCTGGCCTGGCGGTTCGGGCGCGCACGACCGGGACCGCGCCGAGCGCCATGATCCGATCACCGCGCTTGACGGAAGCCTCCTGGTTTTCCCCTGCGGCCACGATCTTTCCGTCCGGTCCCTCCCCGAACTCAAACCCCGGTGTGAACCGGCGGGCCGCATTGAAGAGCGGCACGCACCAGAAGGCAATCGAGAGGCCGGCAACGAGTGCGATCATGGGCCACGTGACCGCCGGCCGGCATCCGGAAAGGACGCTCGCCCCAGCGGTGGCGGGAGTGTTGTTCATTCGGCGACGGGGATCATATCCCGGCGCTGGAGCCCGCGACCCGTGCCCTTCTCGCGAAGAACCGCGTCGATGGCCGCCTGGAGCGGTCGCTCCCCGAGATGTGGCTGCGCCGCATCGTTTGTCAGCGGCTGACTCAGCATGTGTGCCAGTCTTCGGGTCTGACACACCTTCGGTGGGTGCCTGTGGGAGAGCCTACGACCCGATAAACCGGATTGCCGTCCGTTCCAGGGAAGATATCGCGGCGGCCTTTCCCGCGATGGCCAAGGAGCGCGCAAGGCTCGTTCCCTGTATCCTCAGCGTAGTTCTGCTGATATCTGGAAAGGAACTGGCTATCTAAATGGGCTGGCTGCTCTCAATCGTCATCGGCGTTCTCACGTCTGTCATCGGCTGTCTCTGCGCGGGGGCCGTGGCAAGCCTCTGTGTCCGCTGGTACCGGATCTCGAGCTTTGAGGGTGGCTCGGGCTACTTCGTCGTCTTCACCGCTCTCTTCGGCCTGATGGCCGGCTTCGTGCTCGGTGTTGTCATTTCCCGGGTCCTGGTCTCGACGGCGGGGCCATGGTTCGGGAAAGCCGCCATCGTCTCGATGGCCACCGCGGCCGGAATCGCCCTCCTGGCGGGCTTTCTCGCATGGCTCTCAGCGGACATCCCGCCCGTCATCGATGGACGCGAAGTCGAACTCGAGGTGGAGGTGAGATTCCCCGCTGGCTTCAAGGCTCTTTCGGAAGACAACCTGGGGAACTCTTCCGCCTCCATCTACGCCCCCGGAGGCCGGAGCCAACCCTCGCGACAACCCGCCTTTCCGGGCGCGAAGCTCACTCCCGGACCGCAAACCCTGACCATGACGGTTCCGCTTCAAACCAGCGCTTCCACAAAGTTCCTTCGTGTCACTCTGGGGAAAGATGCCGATCTCCTGTTCCGGCTTCCGTTACGATCCCGCCCCGGCGAGAAGGACCGTGAATGGAGCGGCTGGATCGAGGCAGCATGGAACGCGGAAGAACCAAGACCCGCCGAGAGCGAGCGGATTTTCATGCGTTACCGCGCTGTCCCGATTCCACCTCCCGCTTCTCGACCCTCTCCCAAGGAGGAAGAAGCCCGGCGGGACAGGGAGGAGCAGTCCGCATTCGATTCCCTCGACCCGAATGCGCCGGTCACGGGCTGGTTGCCGTACACCCGCTCCGGCGTTCGCGGCGACCGGCTCGCCCTTGCGGTGCGGAACATCTCCGAACGAGAGACCTTCGTCCAGGAGTTCACACAAATCCTAGAGTCCGGGACGATGGAAGAGATCTCAGACGCTTTGCGGATGGTTGTTCACATCGAGTCGCCTCCCAAGGAACTCGTCCCCCCGGTTGTGGAGTTCGGTCAGGACCTTATCCGCCGCATGCAGAAAGTGAACGCCTCCCGTCCGGAGGACGACTCCGGATATGAGGGGTTCGCCGAGATCTCTCAGCGCTTTTCGGCCTGGATGGCGGCCGCCCATCCCCTGCGCATCAGGTGTGGCGCGGACTTCACACCCGAGCTTAAAGAGATCACGGTTCTCGCCAGAGTCCGTAAGGACAGTATCGCCATGCGAAGCGACGTCTTGCGTGTTGCGAGTTACTACCTGAATGAGTGGGCGGGAATCCCCCCGCTTCCTCACGATCCGAAACCATGAAGCGGCGTCGCGCGGATTCAGAAAACCGGTGTTTGAGGGGGCGAGCCATGCATCGACTGCTCTATCCGGGGGCGAGTCCAACAGAACGCCGGAATCGTGGCAACGAGCTGGCTGACCACATGAAAACGGGCCGTCAGCGTCTCGGGTGAGCCAAGGTTCACGCAGTTCTCCCACACCCGTGCCCACGCTTCCCGTGTACCGAGGCGCCGGATATCGCGGCGGCCCGGCTCTCCGATTTCAGGAAAGACCATGGCTGCCGCTGGCAGGGATCGGGTGCTGGCACGAGGCACGCTGGAATCCCACCCGCCCCGCGGGAAGCCAACGGCTAGCGCCGCGGAGGCGCCGGAAGCGGGGTGAATCCACACGAGGTCATCGGCAAGAACAGGCCATCCGCTATTAGCCGCAGCCGTGTACATCGTGGTCTTTCCTACCCCTCCCTTTCCCGGAAGCAGCAGGGCCTGGTCACGCCACCCGACGGCCGCCGCATGTAACAGCACCCACCCGCGATGAGCCGCAAGCTCGCCGAGAATCGGCGGCAGCAATCGCCAGACAACGACCCGGTACATGTGCCGGGATAGGCGGTGAGCGCGCACTTCCGCCCCGGCCCCTCCGGGCGTTATCTGCACTTCTATCGAGCCGGCCAACTCGCCCAGTTCGCCCGCGGGGTGCCACGCATGGCCGGCGGGGCCCGTCTCGCCGGCATGACACTCAGAAGGAACCGTACCTACCCTCCGCCAGCCGATTCTCGGAACACAGCCCGGGGGCCGCGGCTTCAAGGAAGACCCCTCCAGTAGCTCTCGACTCAGCCGCGCAACGAGTTTCGGCCAGCTGGAGAGTGCGAACTCCAGCCCATCGCCGAAAGAAAACGAGAAATCGAGCTTATCGCCGTGCACCATCGCCAATGGAATCCGCCGCCTGAAGCACTCCCTTCATTCTACCCGCGCCGGCATTCTCGAGATCCGCAACACGTATCCTCATTTGATTTGACCTACAAGTTTGCCGGGGGTTCCGCTATATTGCTCATTCTGGGACGAATTGCGACCGGTAAAGGAGGGGCATCATGCCGGTATATCCACGGAACTCAAGCGGCGGGGTCATTCCGCTAGTGCTCGTCATGATTGCATCGGCCGCCAGAGCGGGAGCGCAGAGCAACGCGCCGGCGCCCGTCTCCGTTCTGATGCCAATCCCCCTCGACGCGCCAGCGGTTCTTCCCGAGGCTGACCGCCCTGAAAAGCGGAGCACCCTTCTGGAGGAAGTAGCGGACCGGGCCGTTCGCGGTGAGGCGTGGCAGGAGTGGGGAAAAGGCCGTGGCCTTCTGCTGAAGGGGGATGAGGTCCTGGTTGAAATCCGCCTGAAGCAAACGGCCATGGCTGACTCGGTCCAGCGCCTGGAGAGATTTGGCCTGCGCCGCCACGTGCAGAACGTTCCCACGCTCCTGGAGGCGTGGGTCCCTGCGAAAGCGTTAACCACGGTTGCGGGAGAACCAGAAGTCCTATCAGTGAACCCTGCTCGAATCGTGAAATCAACCGGGACACTGAAGCCTCTTGTGGGTTCGGTCACCACGGAAGGTGTCACGGCCTCCGGCCTGGATCCCTACCACTCTCTGGGTGCGAATGGCTCGGGTGCGATCATTGCGGTGATCGACGGTGGTTTTCAGGGCTGGGCTGCGCTGCAAACGAGCGGAGACTGGCCGCCAACGGCCCGTCTTCGCCGTTTCGAAGTTTCTGGTTCCACCGTCACGGACTGTGCTGTCGGCACATGCACCACATTCGAAGCTTCCCTGCATGGGGCGGCGTGCGTGGAAATAGCCTACGACACCGCTCCGGGGGCGACTTTTCTCGTCTACAAGACAACGACTGTTGGTGAGTGGTACCAGGCTCTTCTCCACGCGTCCGATGCCGCTCTCAATGGCACCGGCGTGGCGGACGTTGTGTCTGCGTCACTGGGAGCGCCTCTGGACGGTATCGGAGATGGCAGTAACTGTCCGGCCATTTGGGGCACGCCCTGCGGAACGATCGCGGAGGCGTCGGAAATCGCTCGTTCCCGTGGCACCTTCGTGGTCAACGCCGCCGGAAATGCGCGCATCGATCACTGGGGCGGGGTGTACACACCCAGTTCAGGCGATGCCAACATCCACACGTGGTCGGGGACAAACGCTCAAGTTAACTACTTCGGGAATGGATCTAATAGTGCCTGGTGTATCCCCAACGGTTTTCGAGTTACTGGGGAACTCTTCTGGGACGACTGGACGAATGTCAACCACGATTACGACCTCGAACTCCATGAGTTCAGCAGTAGTACTGGATGGAACCGACGCGCGCAATCAATCTACGCGCAGAACGGTGGCTCTGGACAACAACCGCAAGAATACATCTCCTGGACTGCGTCCTCCAACTATAACGCCTGTGGTTCCGGCCTTGGAGTCTATGGTTTCAAGGTTATCCGTTATAGTGCTGCCACAAACCGTAACCTCCAGTTCTTCGCGTCCTATGACCTGAACTACAGGGTACCGGCGCGCAGCCTCGGGTTCCCTGCCGATTCCGCCAACGTGTTTGCCGTCGGAGCCTTGACAGTCTCTGACGGGACGTCCCAGGCATACTACAGCGGTGAGGGGCCCCGTCTCGGTCCTGGCGGCACCCTCACGGGTGCGACTTACCCGAAGATCGATGGGACGAGCTTTGCCTCGGTTTCTACGGTGAGTTATGGCGCCAGCGGCTTCGCGGGAACCTCGGCGGCCACGCCCCACGCCGCCGGGGTGGCTGCTGTCCTCACGCAACTTCGCATCGAGAAACCGGTGGAGCGTGGCAGCCAGCCCGCCGGTCTGCAGAGGGCCATGGAACTGGTCGCCCAAGACGGGGACAACGACTTGGGTACTGCCGGTCAGGACACGGTGTACGGATGGGGCCGTCTCCGTCTCCGCCAGTGCAGTGTGGGAGCCGGAATTGTTGGCGGGTGGAATCTCGTCACCCTGCCCTGCGACCGGCGGACCGAAAACACTCCCGCCGGGGTATTCGGATCTCAACTGGGCACGTTTAACACCGACTGGGGACTGTGGCGCTGGAACCCGGGCACAAGTTCCTATCAGCGCATCTCGAGTTCCACCGAACCGCTCAATCTTGGCGAGGGGTACTGGATCTACAGGGCTACTGCCTCTCCAGGCGCCACGATGGCGGGCCTCGTAGCCGACCGCACCGAGGCGTACCCTCGTTCCGTAACCGGGACATCGGGTCTCGGGCGGCCTCACATGGTCGGTGCTCCCCGTACCTTCTCGATTCCGTGGAACCAAGTCAAGTTCTTCTATGGAGGGGCCGAACACACGTTCTCTGAGGCTTACGCCGCAGGCAAGATCCGTAACCTGATGTGGACTTGGAATCGCGGCACTCAACAATATGATGTGTTTGATGGACTTCTCGGTGAGGGGGCCACCACACCCGGAGAGGGTATGTGGGTCCGCGTCCTGGAGGATGTGGAAATCCGTTTCCCGGCCGAGGTTAGCGGAGGCGGTGGCGGCGCTCCCCAGCCTCAGCCACCGGTAGGGTGGACGGCTCAGCTCACCGTTACATCAGATGCGGCGGCGGCTCGCGTTCAATTTGGACACCGTGCCGGCGCCGTTGACGGATTTGATCACAACGATGCCGAACAGTTGACGCCTCCGGCCGCGGCTCCGTTACGAGTAGCTTTCCCTCACCTTGACTGGAAGGAGTACGCGGCCAACTATGTCCGTGACTACCGGGCGACAAAACAGACCGACGAGTGGATGATTCATGTCACGGCGGCCCAGGCTGGGCAGGCATCGTTGACGTGGAGCGCTCCGGCGTGGGTCGTGGCGTCCAGCATTCTTGTCGATGAGTCTTCAGGAAAGGCAATCCCAGTCGCCAATCTTTTCGGGAGATACACCATGCAGCTCACTCCCGGTACACGGGTGCTGCGCTGGCGGCTCGGTGCCCGCACAAGCGCTGCTGGAGCCGGACGATGATGCCAGGGGCCCCCGGACGCCCAGGATCTCAGCTCGAAGCACGCCCGGATGATGTTCAACAGTATGTGCCCCCGGCCCTGGAGGTGCTTGGCCGTGTCGAACCACTCATACAACAGTTCCCTTCACCGCCACCGCCTCCCGGGGCACCGAATCAGTACCCGCCCCGGTATCCGCCTCGCTGAGGCCACTGCTGTTTGAGTTCTGGCGGCCCGGCACGCGGGGCGGGCTTCTTGTGATCGTGGGGAATAGGGGGAGCCTCCAAGATGGCGACCGGTACTTCTACCGAGCTGTGTCTATCACTTGATGCACGCGTGCGCCGTGCCCGACAGGTTGTCTGGAGTGACATTCGAGACGAGGTGATTCTGTTGGATCCCGAATGCGGACTCTATTTCGCTGTGAACCCAACTGGCAGGTTCCTCTGGCTGAAGATGGCCGATCCGGTCACGCTTCGAACCCTCGTGGATTCGCTGGCGGCGGCATTCGCTCTCACCTGGGAACAGGCCCATGCGGACGTGGCCCGGTTCATCACTGAGTTGCGGAGACACGGCTTGGTGGAAACCCTGGCGGCATAACACTTTCTGTCTTCATAAGCCCGGTTCCGCCTTCCCCCGAGATGGCTCCCCCGGTGATGTCAGGGGCCCCCAAACTTCTCCTTGCTAGACGACCTGACTTCTGATAACCTAAAAAGTTCTCAAGATTCATCAATTCAAACGAAGCGGTGCCGGGCTTTCAACCGCACACCTGGATGCCGTGTCTTTTCCGGCATCCAGGCGGGCCCGCACGGCGAGGAGGAAACTTGAAGCAGGGCATTTGGTTGCTCATGGGGACAACGTTTTTGATCACGGTCTTTCCGGCCACTGCGGCCGGCCCGGGAAAGGGCAAGGCAGAGCGCGGCGCCTATCTCGTCAGGATCGGCGGGTGCAATGACTGCCACACGCCTCTTCAGATGGGCCCAGAAGGACCGGAACCGGTCAAGACCAAACTCCTGTCCGGACATCCCGAGGCCATGAAGATGCCGCCGGCCCCGAACCTGGGGCAAGGACCCTGGGTTTGGGCTGGCGCGGGAAGCATGACCGCGTTTTCGGGTCCGTGGGGTGTCAGCTTCTCCGCCAACTTGACTCCCGACAAGGAAACAGGGCTGGGATCCTGGACGGAGACCACATTCATCCAGGCGCTACGAAACTGCAGAATCGGGGGCACGGGCCGCAAGATGCTCCCACCCATGCCCTGCGAGGGCATTGCCGGGGCCACCGATGACGATCTCAAAGCCATATTTGCCTACCTGAAGTCGATTCCTTCGGTAAAGAACAAGGTGCCCGCGCCCATCGAACCCTCACAACCGGCCAAGTAGGCGGCGGCCGGTCCACATGGCACTCCGTTCCCGGGCCGCCGTATTCGCTCTTCTGAGTCTGTTCCTTCTGCCACCAGCCGAGAGCCAGATGGCCCGGCCGCCCGCTCGCCTGTCCGAAACTGGCCTCTACTCGCGGACAGGTCCGGACGGCTTGCGGCCCGGTAAGGGGGTGATGCCCTATTCCCCCCAGTACCCTCTCTGGTCAGATGGGGCCCGGAAGACGCGATGGGTCTATCTGCCGCCCGGGACAAAGATCGACGTCTCGGACATGGACTGGTGGGAGTTCCCGGCAGGAACGAAGTTCTGGAAGGAATTCGCGTTCGATGGACGGAAAGTCGAGACTCGTCTGATGTGGAAGAAAACGGCAAAGACATGGGTTTTTGCCGCCTACGCATGGAACGGCTCCCAGACGGACGCCCTTCTTGTTCCTGAATCGGGGAAAGCTAATGCCTGGAGCCTTGCTTCGGGGAAAAAGCATTCCATTCCAGGCGTTGCGGACTGCCAGGCGTGCCACACGGGCCACCGGCCCGAGGTACTCGGATTCTCTGCCCTTCAACTATCGGCCGACCGCGACCCGAACGCTCCAAACAAGGAAGAGCTGCAGCCGGGAATGATCACTCTTGATGATCTCCTAAAGAAGCGAAAACTCGTGCCGGCGGGGGGTTCGCTTCTCACTCAGCCGCCGCGCATCCAGAGCCCCAATCCACGCACGCGAGCAGCGCTCGGATACCTCCATGCCAACTGCGGCGGCTGCCACAACCCCAAGAACCCCACAAATCGACTCGGCCTGGATTTCAAGCACTCCATCAAGGCGAAGGGAGAGTCCGAAGAACCGGGCCTGGTTACGACCCTCGACCGGCGTGGTTCTTACGAGATTCCTGGCTTGCCCGAAGGGCAGACTCGCCTCATCAGCCCGGGACACCCCGAATCGAGTTCCCTCCTCCGCCGCATGTCATCGCGCGGCTCGTACTCGCAGATGCCTCCGCTCGGGACCGTCCTGGCCGACCAGGAAGCCGTCGATTTGATCGAGCGGTGGATCAAGGAAGACCTCTCGCCGTCCGAACAACCTTCACGCCCCCGAGAGGTGCAACCCGCTGGCCAGGCACTCCCACCATCCCGCCCGGACTGACTTCACACGCTGATAACGCGCCGGATTCTGGTAACTTCGGGCGGCGATTTCCGCGAACACGTCATCATCTGCGGCTATGGCCGCATCGGACAGAGTGTCGGGCACTTCCTCGACGAGGAGCGCATCCCCTTCGTGGCGCTGGACCTCGATCCGGCGAGGGTGCGGGAAGCGCACCGCGCCGGCCGGCGGGGTACGGCGACCGCTTGCACCCGGTGGGTGGCTCAACTCAGTTGCCGCTGCCAGTCATTTCAGTCCAGGAGGGCCTCTGGGAATGTCATGAGTGGGTGGACAACCTGACTCTGCGGGTCACTCTGGAAACGGGGATCCGGAGGAGTGACGGCGTTCCCGTCTCTTCGCTCTCCGAGGAAGAGCAGGCAGCACTGTGCATAGGGCATCCCCGTTCCTTAGTCAAGATTGTGGTCGAACAGGCAACTCGGCATTGAAATGGACCTGGTTTTAGAAGCGGTAGAACCCCGAGAGGACGAAACTCTCCGAAAAGTCGCCGTACTCGTATGCGAGATCGAACGACAGCGTTCTGGAGATACTCATTCCAAGGCCGAGGGAGAAGCGGTCCTCCGGCTCCCCTCCCTCGAAAGCGATTTGGAGCGCTCTGGAGTAGGGCTGTGCTTGCAGCGGCACTGTTGAATCTGGAATCCGGTCATCATTCGCGTCGGGGTAGAGCACCATCTTCGAGGAGTGAGCCGGTATGTGGTGATACCCGGCCCGAAAGTAGACATGGACGTCTCGCGCAGCAGTCCATGTATATTCAGTGCCAATACGCGGTATCCAGACGTCCGCCGCGCCCCCGCGCGCAACGCCCGCGACATCCTGTCCTGACGGATCGACTCCGGTCCACGTGAACGCGGGCACGAAACTGTCATTGAGCTGCGAGTAAAGAATGCGCTGTGCCTCGAGAGAGACTGCGAGTGCCTGCAGAGGCCAGAGCGATACCCCAAAAGAGAAGTCGTCAGGCACCTTGAACTGGCCACAGGCACTCTTTCCGTAAGCCGAGCCGTCACCGCAACGATAGGAGCGCGGGGACTCTCCTTTTCGGAGCGTAGTCAGTGTGTATTCGATGTCATACCGGGGCCCGGCCCGGTAGACGGCCCCGATCGCCAGGCGCAGTGGCTCATAGGCGTCCCACTTCATCCCGGCGACGGCTCCGGCCTTCAAGCCTGAGCCCACGGCGGGTTCGACCACCCGGTCGAAGGGATCATCGCTGCCCACCGTGTTGTTCACCCGAATCATGTAGTTTTCGCTTCCTGAAGCACCTTCGAAGTCATATTTGAGGTGGCTCAAAGTGAGCCCCGCTCCGGCGGACAGCGTCCCGAACCGGTACGCAATCGAGATCCCGCCTGTCTGGTTTCTGATGTTCACGGCTCCCTGCTCGTCGATTGTCGTCTGATATCCGTCCTCCCTGACGTTGATCGAGCGGAAGTTTCCGGCGGGCCGCCCCGTTGTATCAAGCCGGTATCTCAGATTCACCGCGTAATAGAGGGCTACCGTAAGATCCCGCGTCAGGGGCGCCACGAGAGATGCGAATTCCACCTCGCTGGCACTTTCAGAGAAGCCAGCCATCCCCTGGACCCGGACTCTCTCTTGACCGTTCTCGAACGTGATATCGCTCGTCGCAAGCTGGGGTGAGAAACCGAAGGCTTTTCCTGAAACTGCCAGTTGCAGCTTGCCGATCTGGGTCATTCCCGCCGGGTTAGCGATGGCAGCCGTGGCGTCATCGGCGAGAGCCACAAAGGCGCCGCCCATGCCCAGTGACTTGCCGCCCGGATTCACCAAGTTGAGTTGAATCTTGGAGAGAATCTGGGATTCGAACTGGGCTGGAGCGGTCCGGGCCGCACCCAAGAGGGCGAAGACCGGCAAGAGGATGAGTGCCTTCAACGTGGTCCCCGCCGTTTCGGGGCCTTCAAGAGAAGTACTTCGGGCTGCTTGGAGACGTTGTCGTTAAGTGAAGCGAAGGTCAAGATCTGGCCATCACCTCCCAGAACCTTCACGGAGAGTGCGAGGTTCTCCCATGGTGCGTCACCCACTTCGAGTCCAGGATCCGTTGCCGTGAAGATCTGGTTGAGCTGGAAGTACTGGAAGGGAGAGATCGTGTATTCCCGGATCTGCCCAACCTGGTTGGCGTTCTTGTCGATGGCGCGGACCTGAATCCGGCACTCCTTTCCCGAAACCTCGATTGCGTGGAAGTTGGTCCGGCGGCTGGGCGATTCCTCGAGCCCTGCGAGTTGACGCTCTCCGTCGGGGTTGTTCTTGTTCGTCCAATCGGGTGAACTAGCCGTGACGCCAGCCACTCGCGTCTGCTTTTCTCCTTTTGAGGGGTCGGTTGGGTCGACAAGAGCCACGATGAGAGCTTCGGCCCCCATCAGCGGGGCTTCGGATTCTCCGTTTGACGGGACGGTACGTAAGCGCATCCAGCCATAAGTTGGTGTTTCGTGGGTGAAGCCGAAAGCCTCTCCGATCACATCCTCATAGGTTTTGATGGCGCGCGGAGCGATTTCACCAAGAGAGGTCTCGATCTCGGCCGGCTTCCCGGTTGATCCGTCAATGTAGTGGTACGTGAGCGTGACCTTGCCGGAGACGAGTTCGGAGGTGTTCTCGATCGAGAGGCGTGTCGAGAAGAGAGTCCCCTGCCCCGGGCTCTTCACCACCGCTGGTACGAAAAGATCGTCTTCGGCTGCCCTGATCGAGGTGCGGTGCCTTTTGGCGGGCGTGCTGGCGGGAATCACCCTGGCGGAGAACGAAGCAAAACTGTTGGTCGTGTTGTCGATGAGCTGTCCCGTGGCAACAACTTTGCCGCTTCCCTGAAGTAACCTAACCTCGGCATACCCGTTTTCGAGAATCCGGCCCGGCTCCGCGCGGTCGACGATTCCTGGCAAGGCAACGACGGAACGCGGGAGCACGGAGAAGGGAACTGGCTGCCCGGCCCTTTTTCCGGATGAGTCGAAGACGGCAACCCACCCGGAGGCTTCGGCCCCGGCCGTTTCGCTGATCTGCACGTTGTATCGCTTCTGGAGCATCGCCTGTACCCAGGGAAGCCGCAGCTTCCCTTCTTCCGCGCCGATTCCCTCCCCGCCGAGGACGGGATCCACGCCGCCCCCGAAACGAAGGGAGGCATCGGGGCCGGTCGTCGACTGAACGCTGGAACGGACAAGCAAGGAGGAAAGGGACTCCGAACGAATCTCCACGAGGCCAGTCCCTTCCGACAAGCCGAAGGCTGCTTGGACGATATCGGAAAGCTGGAGAGTCTGACCTGCCGGAATGACGATTCCGGAAGTGCGCAGGACTCTCTGGTCCTTCCTCCCATCAGCTCCGAGTGGGGTCCAGTACATCTCGACTGGAGCCGAGGCGGTGCCTGTGTTCCGGATCCACGCATCGGAAACGAACGTCGAGCCGTGCAGACCGGATCCCCGGATGACAACGGGCAAAATGAGGGAGTCAGTTCCTTCGGGCCGCAGTCCTCCGGCGCCCGGCTCTGGCACCGGAGTTTCGATGTCGACGACTTCCAGCACGGCAAACGAAGAACTGCCGCGGGCACCCACGATTCCGACCCTGAGAATCGTGCGGAGGGGCGGCAGCCCATCCTCCGCCGTTCGCAGGGAGCGGTCCACGGAGAGAGTCAATACGACATCCCCGGAAGGCGGGACAGGTGCCGCGAACGCGGATGGGTCTAGCGGCAGCCACATGCCGCCGGGGCCAACAGAGGGAGCCAAGTAGACGGTTGTGCCTGGCGGCAGGGGTCCGGTGCTCAACACGATGACTTGGGGCGCTGGGTTCTGTCCTCGTGGGGCTGAGAAAACGACCCTTCCGGCGGAGGCCGTCACGCGGACGTCATCCGGGCCGCTCGCAGCCGTGACAACTTGGAGCGTCACCGGCGTGGCGATCCGCGAAGACCCCGACAGGCCCTCCAGGGAACCCGCGAAGAATCCAGGCGTGCCCATTGCCGTGGCTCTCACCCGGAGATTCACTTCCTTTTCCTCTCCCGTTTCAAGCAGGAGCACATTGGGCTCCACTTCGAAGAAACCTCCCGATGCAATGAAACTGATCTGGTCAGTTTTGGGGCCCACATTACGCACCTTCACGCTTCCAGATGGGGGAGACGAGTCCTTTTCCGCCACCCAGGCCGGCCCGGGGCGAGTGAAGATGAAGGATGTCCCTGGCGACGGGGTGACGCTGGGTTGAACGCGCAACTCCTGTGGTGCCGAGTTCTCGCTTTCCGTCCCGCAGGGCTGCACACCTCTAACCCGAGTGTAGAGACGGTACTCGGAGGAGGTGTCCGGAATGCTGATGACAATGGCTGTTTCTGGTGTCGTTAGAGTCTGTTCGACCTGAGAGAACGCTGCCAGGCGAGACACTTCGACAACGTAGGTCCCTCCACTTTGAAGATCCTCCGACGGTTTCCATCCGACCGTGTAGGGCTGTCCCCCTTTCACGGTGTCCTTATCAGGCTGAATCTCTGGTTTCCCTGGTTTGGGGCATGCCCGGCTGACCGCAATCAAGCCCTCCCTTTTGCAAGTAACAGAGCCTTGCGTGACCGTGACCACCCACCGGTAGGTTCCTGGCTCTGAGTAGACGTGACGTGCTGTCTTGGAGCTAGCGGCCGTGCCGTCACCAAAATCCCATGAGTAGCCCGCCGGTTCGATGCATCCGGTGCTCTCGCTTTCTACCTCGAACTCGATGGGGTCCCCAGTGTTTGCCGTCGCTTGCACGGACCTGACCGTGCACGTCAGGACACACCTTTCCTCTGAGACTATGATCATCCCGCTGCGTTCGCACGTGGCGGCGTCCCGGGAAACCGTCACACTCCACCGGTACGTCCCCGCAGCGACGAAAAGATGCCTGGGGCGCTGGCTCATGTCCGAAGTGCCGTCGCCGAAATCCCACAGGTAAGAAGTGTCTCCGCTGCATCCAGTACTTTCCGTCTCAACCTCGAACTCGACGGGTTCCGTGTTCTTCGCCGAAAGCGGGGCTGATTTGACCGCACACGTCAAGACGCAGTTGCCCGCCGCCGGAAGGGCCAAGAGCATGGAGAAGGCAAATGCTGCCGCAAAAAGAAGGAGATGGGCGGGTCGAGGGAATTTCTGGGAGCGGTTCATTTTGGCCTCCTAACGGACTCTAGCGCTTCGGATGTCTGTTGGCATCCGGTTATTCTCGTGGCTGATGCCAGCCCTCACTACGCCTGCCAGGCAACGGGGAGCCCCCCTCTGCTGCCTGTAGGCGCATGAGCCGTCTTTCCCTCGAAGCACTTCCGTTCGAACGTAGACATGGAGAGATAATAGTCAGACTTCACTCCGGCAGAAGTTCCTCCGGGAGAGGCTCGCGGGTGCGAGCCTCCGGCAAGACTCCCTCACGGAAGCGACCCGGAACTTCTACCTAGGGGTCTCCGCAAGGCTTGCAATCCGCGAAACTCCTCCCGATGGAAATCCTTCCCCAATCCACAGGTCGCGCCCGAGAGCTGCGCCAAGCAAATACCTGCGCAGAACCGAAGCTCTGCTGGTCCCTTCGCGATCGAAGGTTCAGCGGCAGGAAATTTCGGCGTCAGCACCCAGTTGGTCCTTCCTTCCTGGATTTCTACTGTCCGGAGGCAGGCTTGGCCGTTGAACTCGATGGGAGTCAACATGCTGAAGACACTCAACGGCTTCATGACGAGACGCGATCATCATTTCTTTGCGAACAGAACATCAGGGTGTTGAGGTTCTGGACCCACGACCTCTTTCTGAGACCTCAGACCGTTCTCGAGGCGATCTTGATTGCGCTGGAAGATCGATGAAATAAGGCGGGAGATGTCTCGCGGGAGATGTCTCGCGGGAGATGTCTCGCGGGTTGCCAGGCTGAGGGAAGATCCCTTGGATGCGCACGCTCGCTTTTTCGCCACAAGAGCTGTGGAAGGCCTCAAGAACAAGGTCAAGTCTGTCAGTCATCGATGCTACGGATTCCGCAGTTCCAAAACCTGCATCGATGCCATCTGGCACAACGCCGCTAAACTCCCGCTTCCCGGCTTCGCATGACTGCACGGTTTCGGGAGAGGAACCGGGTTGTTTCTTCTCCCTGCTGCGACACCGTGAACTCAATCGGGACTTCTTTCACCGCACCGCCTCTCTCGCCCCCTCACGGTGGCTCAACTGCGGTTTGTCGGTTCAGGGGTCTCCTCGCTCCCCTCCTCTTCGAAAAAGACGGCTTCTGCGCGCCCGGCGCCTTCAGAAGCCGTCCGGAAAGGTCAGTATCCGTCGTCGCAGAACGTGTCCGCGCCGGGCAAGATGGCCGTGGACATGTCAAGCTGGTAGAAGGGATCCGGGTTTCCCTCCCGGTCGTGGTACTTGGGCACTTTGAACTCAGTGCTCTTGAGGTTGGCAGGCGCGCCAAACCCGAAGGCCAGGACCTTGGCTTTCTTGATGTCGATGTCCGGTTTTGGGCTCCCGGCCCACACCCGGATCACCATCAGGTCAAACGACCAGATGAGTTTGGAAGCAGGAAGATCCTCCAATCTCGGACTGATGTCTGGACAGTGCTTGTTGACGCTCTTCAAAGCGCACGCGACCAGGTCGTCCGACGTCGGGAAATGGGTCGCGATTGTCAGCCTCGGGCGGGGATAGATCTGGCTCAGGAGATACCCAAAGGCCCCCTGCGGTGTGTGTGAACTGTCCTGGACGTACTTCACGTTCTGCAGAGTTGCGTCCCAGACCGGTCCGCTGCCAGGACTTGGGAGCCCCAGCTGTTTCATGGCCCAGACCTCCGGAGGCGGAACCATCTCGTGGATAAGGACATCAACGCCCTTGCCCCCATTGCTCCCCTGGACAATCGAGTTGAGTTCGGGCTTGGTATCGCTCGTGTAGATCATGGTCAGGCCGTTCCACTCGACCTTGTAGCCCATCGATCCCTGTCTGCAATGGATCACCGGGAAGTGAGTCACCTTCATCCCGGTCTTTGCATTGTTATAGGCAACAGCCGTCTTTTGCCAATCCAGTTCGATGGGATAGAGAGCGTAGCCGTCGTCCGGCGGATCGTCGCTGACGGAGACGAGCGGATGTGGTGTCCCCCAGTCGTTTTGTGAGGGCAAGTCGTAGTCTGCGTACCTCGTCGACTCGAAGCTGAAACTCTCCGTATGCCAGCGGCACGCTTCCCGAAGGTGCCGGCAGAAGTTCGCGACACCATCCGGATAGACTTTGCGATCGGGCCTCATTGTCCTGACACCCGATGGGCTGGAACCCCAGACATAGAGTGGTGACCGGCGGTCCGACGAGGGCCCAAAGCAATAGAGGGCGGTCAGATCATTCATGTGGTCACCGTGAAGGTGATTGATGAAAACCTTGTCCATCCGGCCGAACCCGACTCCAACTGCCTCGTAATTGGGAAGCGTTGCCACGCCAAGGTCGAAGACGGCTTGATCGGATTGTCCCAGGGCATTCCCGACTTCCACGAAGACGCTCATCTCCGCCTGCGCCAGCCGTGTCGGCGGGATGGCCGAGCCCATGAAGGTGATGCGCATCTCGTTTTTGTCGAGAGGGTAATAGCCAGAGGTGTAGTCCAGTTCCTTCAGCCCGTCGAAGTACGTGTATTTCTGTGTGTCGAGACCACTCGGATAGCAGCTCACCGTCGAGGGATCACACTGTGCTCCGATTTTGTCCCCAAGAGCCAGCCCGCCGAGGGCCAAGCCGGAGAGCTTCAAGGAGTCCCGCCGTGAAATCAGGTTTACCATCGCGTTTTCCTCCAGTCCTTTCGCATCAAAGCGCTGGTCCGGGGGCCTTCGAAGGGTGACGGGCTGATTCAGGACCCGGGTTGACGCTCTCGCCTGGAACGCGCCGTCATTCTCCCTGCCTCCGACACATGTCTGCATGTTATGAAGTGAATGCGTGTCTCGTCTGCAAGGGGTTCTCGCCACATCATGTGGCGGAAAACCCCGTCACGGGAATCAGGGGAATCCCCCACGGACTTGAAGCGCGACGCGATGGCGCCGCTCGACATCCGCGATGAAGATTCGGGAGAGTGGGCCGCTCTTCCTGCGCGGAAGAAGCAGATGGAGAATCCACAAATGCAAGTACGATCCGAGGTGTGCAGTTCCCGCATGCCCGTCATCTTTGCGGCGCGCGGCGCCCCGGTGCTTCTCAACGGCCCGGTCTGGATGTCCGAGCTTGCGGACTGGGGGGGCGATGCCGCTGCCGGCAGCCATCTGGGAAGAGCGGCTCACGACGCCCGGTGCCACGGTGCCTTCCCGATCGCGGGATGGTGGATGGACGGCGCCTTCACGAAACGCTCGGTCCAGTTCGATTGAGACCGGCGGGAGACAGGAGAAACAGATGAGAGAACGCACTGTGAAGGAAATCGTGACGCCGATGCCGGTGAGCGACGGAGCGGGAGTCCGGTTGAGACGGAGCATAGCGACTCCGGCGCTCGATCATGTTGATCCCTTCTTCCTCTTCGATCACTTCGGGTCCGAGAACCCGGACTACTACATCGCCGGATTCCCGATGCACCCCCACCGCGGAATCGAGACGATCACCTACATGCTCGACGGCCGTGTCGTCCACAGAGACAGTCTGGGGAACTCCGGAGTCATTCATGCGGGTGACGTTCAGTGGATGACGGCCGGGAGTGGCATCCTCCACGAGGAGATGCCGAAAACAGGGCCCAGGCGGCTTTCCGGCTTCCAGATCTGGGTCAATCTCCCCGCGAAGTTGAAGATGACAAGACCACGCTATCAGGACGTTGCGAAAAGCCAGATTCCGGAAGTGATCCGAAAGGACGGCTCCCGGATCCGGGTCGTTGCTGGCGAACTGGACGGCACTTCCGGGGCGGTGAAAGAGATCTTCGCTGGCCCCACGTATCTCGACGTAGCCCTGCCGGCTCAGACGAGCTTCGAGCATCCAGTACCACGAGGATACACGGCCCTCTTGTACGTCTTTGAGGGAGAAGCCGTGGTCGGCGCAAGAGCACCCGCGAACGGAAAAGCTGTTCAGGCGACGCGGCTTGCCGTCTTGACCGATGGAGATGTCGTGCGTACTTACACCGGTTCGTCGCCGGCGCGGTTCCTGCTGCTTGCAGCTCAACCTCTCGAGGAGCCGGCGGTCCGCTACGGGCCGTTTGTCATGAACACGCGGGAGGAAATCGAGCAGGCGCTGCTCGAACTGCGCAACGGCACCTTCATCAAAGGTTGAACTGCTTCAGCCGGCGCGGCATGAAGCAGCTCTCCGAGTTTGATCTGAAGCGGCTGGAGACCAGGCTCGGACGGGCTCCTCCCGGAGCGCCACTGCTCGAGATTCCGCTCTGCCAGGCAGTGGTAAGTATCCGGCCCGGAATCAGGGAAGCGACTTGTGAGCGCCGTCGCAGAGTGGAGGCTTGCCGGTTTGCTTACACTGGCAGAACCAGGCATCGCCTGACTTCTCGGCTTTCCAGAGCATGGGTGTGAACCCGGTTCCCTTGTGCGTACCATCGCAGAAGGGCTGCTTTTTAGATTCGCCGCACGTGCACCACGCGTATGTCTTTCCGGCCTCGACGGGAACCGAGGCTGGTTGCTTCGCCGCGATCTTCGGATCACTCATCTCTCGTTTCCTCCATACACGATCATAGGACCGGTGGGAGGCAACGCAGGGTGAGCAAATATGCTCTGCGCGGGTGAAATTGACCGGCTATCCAGACGGAAACTGCTTCCCGGGCGAGTTCGCATGGAAGGTCCTTCCCGTCACGGAGTCCCTCCCCTCGCCCAGCGTGAGCAAATCCAGGAAGTAAGGACCAACTGGGTGCTGACGCCGGAATTTCCTGCCGCTGAACCTTCGATCGCGAAGGGACCACCAGAGCTTCCGCTCTGCGCAGGTCATTGCTTGGCGCAGCTCTCGGGCGCGACTTGTGGATTGGGGAAGGAATTCCATCGGGAGGAGTTCCGCGGATTGCAAGCCTTGCGCGGACCCCTCACCCGGCGCTCACGCGCCACCCTCTCACCGGTCACCCGGGGCGAGGGCAAGAACTCCGGAAACGGTCAATTTCACCCGTGGAAAGAACAGAAATAGAGGGACGACAGGGACGACGGGGACGACGGGGACAGACAAAATAGGTGCTGCTCTACGGTGCTCTACTGAGAAGAGTGGGCCGCAGCAGCGTCAGGACGAGGCCGGCTTTACAGCACGCACACACGTCCGGAACTGGCAGAGGCGCATCATCGGGAACGCCCTGTCCACCGCCCCCAGCAGCGGGTAGGGGCTTGCTGTAAAGAAGAGTTCGTCGAGTACAAAGCCCGCGGCCGTGACGAGGGAAACGACGTCGCGCGCTCTCCTCACGGCAATGTGGTCCGGCTGCTGAAGTCCCGGAATCGCTGCTTTCACCCGTTCGGCCCAGTGGTCGAGATTCGGGGTGTAGATGGCCACGCAGCCACCGGCAACGAGAACACGCAGAGCTTCTCCCAGTGCCGGCTGCAAAACTTCGTCGAGAACGTGCTCCACGAAGTCCGCCATCAAAACGACCTCGAAGCTCTCATCAGGAAAGAGGCTCAAGTCCCTTGCGTCGGCGGTTTCAAACCGCACATTCGTGATTCCGCGTTGCGTGGCCTCGGCCCGCGCCATCAGAACAGCCTCCTCGGCGGCATCGATTCCGGCAGCCTCCTGAACCTGGGGGGCAAAAAAGAACGTGCTATCTCCACGGGCGGAACCCATTTCGAGAAGCCTGATGCCCGGCCCCGGCCGGACGACACGGCGGAGAGCCTCGTCGCGCTCCCGGTACTTGCGCGCATTCCTCAAGAACCAGTGCGGCCGGTACATCGATTCGTAGTACTGGCGGCCGTAGACATTCGCGTTGGGGGCAAACCGGATGGGGTCCTGCATGCAATCGGTCCTCGAGTAGAAAACGGCCTCACGGGCCGGAGAGCCTCACCGTCAGCGCTTGACCGCGCTCGCGATTTTCTTTGCTGCTTTCTTGGCGGCGTCAAAGAGCGCCTGTTCGTCACCAGCGGCGACACCGCTTTCCGAATCACCCTCCCGGTAGACGGCCTGACCCGAGACGCTGAACCGCTCCTCGGGGTCGCCGGAACGGCCCGCCTTGTCGTGAACCAGTTTGATCTCGATCTTGCATGACGACGTGACGCTCGAGATTTGCCGCTCCACGCGGTACCCCTCGGGCGTCGTATCCGAATACCTCGTCCAGCTTGTCTTGGCGTCGCACGCGGGAATTGAAACCCCGAGATACGCATCCGCGGGCCAGGCCTTCTTGAAAGCCTTCCCTCTCTCACCCGGCACGTCCCCAATCGTCGCCCCCGAGAGCCTGCCATCCACGAGCACGGCGGTTCCGGTATCAGAGAGATCCGACGTGAGTCTTGCGATGAAGCTCTCGGTTTCGGGACCAGCCCCGGTCGCCTCGACGAGAACGATGTGGTAGACGGAAGGAACGGCACCCGCCGTTTTCGAAGCCTCCGCCAAGGGAGCCGTGGAGCCGCAGGAAAAGGTGAAAACGGACGCAAACAGCGCAACGAGAACAACGCAAAAACGTCTCATCGGGCCGGATTATCAGGGTCTCTTCCAGAAGAAGCGAATTAGGATTCTCCCGTGACGGCACTCGTGGCGAATCTCTTCTCCGATCCTCGTGCCACCGCGTGGGGCCTTGGGCTTGCCGACGCCCTTCTCGCGATTGCCGCCGTCACGCTCGCTGTATCGCGGAGGAGAGGAGTCGCGGGAACCCTGGCCTGGATCTTCGCCATCGTGGCGTTTCCCTTCGCGGGCTCGGTCGCGTATTTCCTCCTGGCCAACCCGACCATCAGGAGAACCACCCGCCGCAAGCGGCTTTCGGCCGGAAAGGCCCGGCAAGCCATCGACAAAGTCTTGCGGAACGGGGGGATGGAGGGTGTGCCTCACGGCACCGTCCTCGAACTCGTCAGCCGCCTCACTGGTACCCCGCCCACACTCGGAAACCACGTCGAGATCCTCACGGACAACCATGGGGCCTTCTTGCGAAAGATCCAGGCTGTCAGGAACGCCAGGGAGTCCGTCTGGGCCGAGTACTACATCGTCAAGAACGACGGCACCGGCAACATGTTCCTCGAGATTCTCGTGGAGAAGGCGCAGGAGGGGCTCGATGTCCGGCTGTTGTTCGACGCGGTTGGGTCTTCCTCGATCGACAAGTCCCGCCTGGAAAAGCTGCGGCGCGCGGGCGGAAAGGCCGAGGCGTTCCTTCCGGTAAATCCGTTGCGGCGGCGCTGGTCCGTCCACCTCCGCAACCACAGGAAGATCCTCGTGACGGATGGGAGACAGGCGTTTTCCGGCGGAATGAACCTTGGCAACGAATACTCGGGGTACTTTCGCCGCAAGAAGAGTCTCAGCCCCTGGCGCGACACCCACCTCTGCGTGGAGGGGCCAGCCGTCCGCGACTTCGCCTGCATCTTCGCGGAAGACTGGGCCTTTGCAACAGGCGAGACCGTCGTGCCTCCCGTGAGGTGCGAAAAAGAGACAGCCCCGCACCCGGGCGCTCTCGTTTCAGTCATCCTGAGCGGACCAGACCAGAAGAAGAGCGTCAGCGCCCTTGCGTACTTCTCCGGAATCGCGAGCGCTCGGGACCGTTGCTACTTGACGAGTCCCTACTTCGTTCCGGACGAGCCGGCTCTTCGTGCCATGGAGTCCGCGGCGCTCCGGGGCGTGGACGTCCGCATTCTCGTTCCCAGGGAGTCTGATAATGGCGTTGTCCGGCTGGCGGCCTGGTCCTTTTTTCCACCCCTCCTGGAAGCGGGTGTCCGCATCCTCGAATACGAGCCCTCGATGCTGCACGCAAAAACCATGGTCGTGGACGGGCTTTTTGGGATCGTGGGCTCCGCCAACATGGACATCCGCAGCTTTTTCTACAACTTTGAAGCCGGGGCGCTGGTCGCAAGCGCCGATTTCGCAAGCCAGCTCGAAGCGCAATTTCTCGAGGACGCGCGCCGCAGCCAGGAAGTGACTCTTGCCACCTGGTACGGCAAGAGCCGCGCCTTCAAGCTGAAGGTCAGCCTCGCCCGGCTCTTTTCACCACTCCTGTAGCCCGCCGGTCTCCCCGGGAGCGGGCGAAACGCCCGCCCCAAGGAGTGTGCTCCCTCGCCTATTTCCGGCTCTCGCTTCCGGCGTGCGCGGTACGTGAACCGATGCACCCCCGCTCGTAGGCCGTCGCCGAAAGCAGAAACAAGAGTCCGAGTGTGCTGACAAGAATCCCCGCCACGGGCCGCGTCTTGCGCACGGGTTTGATCGAGAGGGTCTGCTTCAGTTTCTGGCTGGCGGTCAGGTCTTCCTCGGCGGGCTCAACTTCGAAGACAGCCGAGACTTCTCCAAACCGGAGAGTCTCGCCTCCCGTCAGGACTTCCTCTTCAATTGGATTGCCGTCCACGAAGGTTCCGTTTCCGCTTTCGAGATCTGCGATCACCCAGGATTGATTTCTGGGTTCGATCCGGGCATGCTTTCTCGACACGGTCAAATCTGAAAGACGGACATCACAAGACGCATCACGCCCCACGGTGATCCGCCCCCGAAACGGGTGCCTTCTGACGGCGTGTTCTTCTTGTATGACCAAGACCACACGCATGTGACTTGAGATTTTACCTCAGCTCACGTTGGGCAGCGGAATCACCCATTCGTCGTCGTCTGGCCTGGAAGGCTCCTCGTCACCTCCGGGAGCCAGAACGAAGGCAACATCCCCTACATTCGTCCCCGTTGGCCCCGGACAGAACGCATCCCCGAGTTTTTCGAAGAAGAGGGCCGTTTCGTTCTCCTCGAGGGCTCTCCTTGCATCCAGACCAAGATCGCGCGCCCGCATGACGGTTGTGTCATCAACGTAAGCGCCCGCTGCTTCCGCTCCGTTATCCAGGCCATCGGTTCCGGCGACGAGAACCGCCGCGCCATCGACCCCTGCAATCTGAAGCGCGGTGGCCAGGGCCAGCGTCCGGTTACGGCCGCCGCGCCCCCGCGGGGCGAACTTCATCGTGGTCTCGCCGCCAAAGAGCGTGACGAGACGGCGGTGAGGGCCATTTCCGCGCCGGACGAGGTTTCCCGCACAGGCTCCCGCGACGGAGAGGCGCCGGGCGGCCGAGCGCGCCTCTCCAGAGAGGAGTTCGGGGATGAGCCTGACGTCCGCGCCCAGTCTCAGTGCTTCCGCGCGAGCGCCCTCGAGCGCCGTCCCGATGTCTCCCAGTAACACGCTCCAGCGATTTCCGAGGGGAGACATGGGTGCGTGTGGCGCGGAACCATCAAACAGGTAGTTCCGGATGGACGGAGCCACGAGCGGGGTCAGGCGGTAGCGTTGCAAGACGGCACGGGCTTCCTCCTTTGCAGGGGCAATGCCGAGGGTGGGCCCCGAGGCCACTAAATGCCAGCTGCCGTCCGCCACATCGGACAGAACGAGGGTCACGATGTTCCCTCCGCGCGCCGCCGAGGCCAGTCCGCCGCCCTTCAGGCGCGAGAGCGCGCTCCTCACGATGTTGATGTCCGAAATGGGGGCTCCGGCTGCCATCAAGAGCGAGACAGCGGCCGACTTGTCCGAGAGGTCCACCCCCGGCACGGGGGCCGTCATCAAACTCGACCCGCCGCCCGAAAGAAGAACCAGAAGCAGGTCGTGACTTCCCATGCCGCGCGCCATCGCAAGCGCCGCCTCTCCCGCGCCCACGCTTCTTTCATCCGGGAACGGATAGCTGGCCTCGATGAGCCGGAATCCATCTGGAACGCTCTCCTCATTGCCCGTTCTGAGCGTTTCAGAATCCCCCGCCGCCGCGGCTCTCAGGTTCTCGCCCGGGCAAATGACAAGGCCTTCCTCGATGCGAGGTCCCAGGGCCTGTGCCGCCGCCCGCGCCATCCCGGCCGCGGCTTTTCCGAGCGCGAGCACACGGACTCTGTCGGGAAGAAACACGAACTCGCGGTTCATCGCGGCGAGGGAACGCACGAAAACTGCATCCCCTCTGCGGCCCAGAGCTTCGGTGATGAGGCGTTCCGGATCGACGGAAGCCACTGCGGCGCGGTAGAGTGCGGAGAGGAAATCCCGTGACTTCAACGCACTGAGTCTAACGGATTCCGATTCTTCATGAGAGAGTGCGATCATTCGGGAGAAAAGGAGAATTGACCATGTCAACGAAGTCTGTAGATGAATTCGTGGGTTCCATTCGTGAGGGAGTGACCGGGGCGGGCGTGCGGGTCCAGGATGTCGTCGAGAACGTGGCCGAGAAAGTGGAGCACGCGCTCGACGAGGCCCGTGTTCACGGACAAGAGGTGAAGCAGCGCGTTCAAGAAGAACTGGTCAAGCGCTGGAAGGTGGCCGACCGGGTGGGGCGTGAGAACGCCTTCATCATGGCTGGCGCCGCCCTCGTCGTCGGCATCGCCGTCGGATTCCTGATCGCCCGGGACCGGGATTAAGAGGCTCGGAGGCTCCGTGGACGCGGCGACGCGCCTTAATGAACTCAGAACCGGTTTCTCCAGGGCCTTTTGGATCGCCAACACGCTCGAACTCTTCGAGCGGCTGGCGTTCTACGGATCCAAAGCCGTTCTCGCGGTCTATCTCGCCGAGAAGGCTGGCCTGGGACCACTCGGGAACCGCCTCGCCGGGGCGTACGGCTTTGCGATCTTCTTTCTGCCGATTTTGGCCGGGACCGTCGTTGACCGCTATGGCTTCCGCCGGAGCCTCCTCGCCTGTTTTTCCATTTTTTCTCTCGGGTACTTCTCCATCGGATTCGCCGGACTCTCTTTCGGAAAGGACATCGTCACACAGATCGGGACCCAGACTTACGTCATCGGGGCCCTGGCCATCACGGCCATCGGCGGCTCTCTCATCAAGCCGTGCATCGTCGGGACGGTGGCCCGCACGACAACCGAGGGTTCGAAATCACTGGGCTATTCCATCTACTACACCCTCGTCAATTTTGGCGGATTCCTGGGACCCGTCATCGCCTCTCAGGTCCGCTCGTCCTTCGGAATCGAGTACGTTCTGATCACGTCTTCCCTGACATCTCTCCTGATGCTGGCAGGGACGTTCTTCTTTTTCGATGAACCCCGGGATGCCTCGGGAACTCAGGTCTCTTCCAGCCGCACCATGGCAGCCGTGTTGAAAGACATGATCCGTGTTTTCAAGAACTTCCGGTTCATCAGCTTTCTTGTCATCTTCTCCGGGTTCTGGATCATGTTCTGGCAGATCTTCTACTCCGTCCCGTTTTTCGCTCGTGACATCTTGAAGATCGAACGCTGGGAACTGATGGAGAGCGTCGGGCCCTTCACCATCATTTTGCTCACTGTTCCCGTCACGGCCCTGATGAAGCGCGTGAAACCGATCACCGCCATGACCATGGCCTTCGCGGTCGCCAGCCTCTCGTGGCTCCTCGTTGTTGCAAGCCCGACCATCATCGCGATGGCCGCCGCCATCGCCCTCTTCTCTGTTGGCGAGACGATGCAGGCTCCGCGCTTTTACGAGTATGTCGCGAACCTGGCACCCAGGGACCAGGTCGGAACGTTCATGGGCTTTGCCTTCCTTCCCGTCGCGATTGGAGCACTCGTTGCGGGATGGCTCAGCGGTGAACTCGTCGAAACTTACATCCATGGAACCCAAAACCCGGCCGGGATGTGGCTCGTTCTTTCCGGCATCGGAGGCGTCGCCACGCTCCTGATGCTCCTCTACGACACACTCTTTGTCCGCATGTTCCCGGCCGGCGGGAGGGTGTGATCCGCCCTTTTTCCCGGATGAACCCGAAAAGCTCTTTCCCGCCGTAGTTCTCATTCGGAGATGGCGACCGGACACTACAACCGCTCAACTGGGGATCTGAAACGGCGCCTCGCCGCTTCTATTCCCCATGAAACACTCAAGGCCCTGCATCAGAAGAGACCAGCCCGGCACCTTGCCCTGGCCGCGAGGCAGTTTCTGCTTCTTGGGCTGGCCTTTTCCGCCGGCTGGAACTTCGAGAGCCTCTGGATCCGGATTCCCGCCGCTCTCGTTCTCGGGTTCACCGTTTTTAACTTCACCGTTCTTCTCCACGAAGTGGTTCACCGGGCCGTTTTTACAGGCGACCGGCCACGCCTCTATCGCATTCTTGGCCTCCTCTACGCCATTCCTTCCGGAATCTCGGCGACTCAGTTCTCCCGGTGGCACCTCGACCACCACCGTGAACTCGGCTCATCGACCGGGGACCCCAAGCGGGCGTACCTGTCGCCCAGGAGAAACGCCCGCTGGTTCAAACTTCTCTACGCGACCCCCGCGCTCTTCCCCATCTACTTCCGCGCCGCGCGCAAGGCAACCACGTTCTACCCCGGCACGATCCAGGAGACGATTCGCAAGGAACGCTTCCTCTCCATTGCCGTTCACCTCACCGTGGCGGCCCTGATCGCTTTCCTGGGCGGCTGGCAGCGATTAACGTGGCTTTACGTCATCCCCGTGCTTCTCGTTTTTCCGCCTGCGTTCACCCTGAACCGGCTGGGCCAGCACTACGATGTCAAACCAGATGAACCGGCCAAGTGGTCGACTCGAATGACACCGTCCCGCCTGTGGGGGGTCATTTATCTCTTCTCGAACTACCACATGGAGCACCACTACTTCCCCGGTGTGCCCTTCTACAATCTCCCCGCGCTCAGCCGGAGCCTCGAGAGGTTTTTTCAAGAAGAGGGTATAGAACCACGGACCTACCGCGGGCTCTTGTGGGACTGGTTCGTCCGAAACAAGAAGCCGCACACGGACTGGACGCTGAAAAACGAGGTTTCTCGGCCGGAGGATGGTCTCCCTGGCTCCGGCTCCGTTAGAATCTCATGAACCTGATGCCCTTCTCTCCGCGGCGACTTCTACTGATCGATGACGACGAGTTCGCCCGCCAGGTTGTCTTGCGCATCCTGGGCGAGGACGGATGGGTTGTACATGAAGCGGCCAATCTTGAGGAAGCCCGTAATCACATACTGAAAGACCCCGACCCCGCCGTGATCCTTCTCGACATCCTCCTGGGAGACGAGAATGGCCTCGAGTTCCTCTCGTGGTATGTCGCGGCGGGCGGCGTTGCTCCTGTTCTGGTCGTCACGTCGGTCGACGACGTCAACACCGCTGTCTCGGCCATGAAGGCTGGCGCCTACGATTTCGTCGTAAAGCCGTTCACGAAGGAACGTCTGCTGCACGCCATCTCGAATGCCGCGGAAAAAGCACAGCTCGTCAAGGAGAACCAGACCCTCAGGAGACGTGTCCGGCAGGAGACGTTCTCGCGCATTCTCGTCGGGGAAAGCCAGGCCATGGCGAAGCTCCGCAACGAAATGGAAAAGGTGGTCGAAACCGACATCCCCGTCTGCCTTCTCGGGGAAACGGGGACCGGCAAGGAGCTGGTGGCCCGCTGGCTACACGAGAACGGTCCGCGAGCCAAGGGCCCCTTCGTGGACATCAACTGCGCGGCCATTCCCGAGACTCTCATCGAGAGCGAACTCTTCGGGCATGAAAAAGGGGCGTTCACGGGGGCCATCGTGCGTCACAAGGGGAAACTCGAACAGGCGGATGGCGGCACGCTTCTCCTGGACGAACTTGGAGAGATGGCCCCTCCGACGCAGGCCCGGCTCTTGCGTGTTTTGCAGGAGCGGACTCTTGTTCGCGTGGGCGGATCCGAGCGGATTCCTTTCGACCTCAGGCTCATTTCCGCGACTCAGAGGAATCTCCAGGAGGCGGTCCGGGAAGGGCACTTCCGGGAAGACCTCTACTTCAGGGTCGTCGTTTACCCGATCAGAATTCCGCCCCTGCGGGAACGAGCCGAGGACCTTCCCCTACTCGTGCACCACTTCATCCGGAAATTCCGGGAGATGACGGCGCGTCCCGTGGAAGGGATCACGCCAGAAGCTCTGATGCGGCTCGAGGCTCACGACTGGCCAGGCAACGTTCGCGAGCTGGAGAACGCGGTTTACCGGGCCGTCGTCGCGGCCCGGGGACCGTTCCTGACGACGGCGGACTTTCCGGATGTCGACCCAGCGGGTGTCCCCCGGTTCGGTCCACGGCCGTACTTGCCGCGTTCCGAGAATTTCCCTTCCTTCCCGCCTCCTGCGAACACACCTCAGACTCCAGCGCCGGCTCCAGTTCTGACGCAGCCCGCCGTTTCCCAGAGTGTTGAAAAGCAGCCGGTGACCCTCGAGGAACACGAGAGAGCGGCGATTCTTCAGGCCCTTGCGGCGGAAAACGGAAACATCAAGGCGGCCGCCGATCGCCTCGAGGTGGCCCGCTCCACGTTGTACCGGCGCATTCGAGCCCTGAAGATTCCCGTGCCAGATTGACGGATCTGCTACTCTACCCGCCCTCTATCCGGCGCGTGGAAGCGAACGGCTTCTGCGCGTAATTGTTTTGGAGAACGAGTCATGACAACCGAGACCGCGGCCCTCACGGTCCCCTCGTACAAAGGATTAGCTCCCGAAGAACTCGTCGCGGCCTACAGGAACATGTACCTGTCACGCCGGATCGACGACAAGGAGATCCAGCTCAAGCGGCAAAACAGAATCTACTTCCAGATCAGCGCCGCGGGCCACGAAGCCGTACAGACGGCCCTGGCTCGCTGCCTGAAGCCCGGGGTCGACTGGCTCTACCTTTATTACCGCGACCGTGCGCTCTGCCTGGGCCTCGGAGTCACGGCGGCTTCGATGCTTCTGGATGCCGTGGGCGCCGCGGACGCGCCGGCCTCCGCGGGACGCCAAATGCCGTCGCACTGGTGTTCGAAGGAACTCAACATCTTCACCACCTCGTCCCCGACCGGGTCCCAGTGTCTCCATGGCGTTGGAGGCGCGGAAGCCGGACGCTACCTCGGACACGAGAAATCAAAGCCCTTCCTCGGGAGGACGTCAGGATTCCGCCGCGATGAGATCTCCGTCGTGACGATTGGAGACGGGTCCACCTCCGAGGGCGAATTCTGGGAGGCCCTCAACGCGGCCTGCTGCTCCAAGCTCCCCGTCCTCTTCCTGGTTGAGGACAACGGTTACGCGATCTCGACACCCGTCGAGGTGAACACACCCGGAGGTTCGATCTCCAAGCTCGTGCGCGCGTATCCGGGGCTTTTCACCCTCGAAATCGACGGATGCGATTTCCTCGCCTCGTACGAGGCCCTGCGCTACGCGGTGGCCTACTGCCGCGAACGGAAGGGACCCGCCCTCGTGCACTCCCACGTCATCAGACCGTACTCCCACTCGCTCTCCGATGACGAGAAGCTCTACAAGCCGCAAGCCGAGCGGCTCCGGGAGGCCGAACGGGACCCCGTCACCATGTTCTCCCAGTTCTTGATCTCGGAGGGAATCCTCAATGAAGAAACCCTCGCGAACCTCAAGGCCGCAGTCGATGAGGAGGTGGAGGCCGCCGCCAGCGCCGCGTTGAGGCGCCCCCAACCCATCGGCGTCTTCGCCAACATCTACTCGCCAGACGCCGATCCGTCCAGCAAGGAGTTCGACACCGAGGACACGCAGGAGTCCTCTGGCCAGCCCACGACGATGGTCGATCTCATCAACTTCGCCCTCAGGGATGAAATGGAACGTGACGGCCGGATCGCCATCTGGGGCGAGGACGTGGCGGACGCTTCCCGCGAAGATGTCCTGGTCGAGTGTAAGGGAAAGGGGGGCGTCTTCAAGGTCACGGCCGGCCTTCAGAAGATCCACGGAGGCCACCGTGTCTTCAACTCCGCGCTGGCCGAGGCCTCGATCGTGGGACGCGCCATCGGCTGGGCTGCGCGTGGCTTGAAACCAGTCGTGGAGATTCAGTTCTTCGATTACATCTGGCCCGCGATGCAGCAGATCCGGGATGAACTCGCCAATATCCGGTGGCGGTCGGGCGGGGTTTTCAAGTCGCCCGCCGTCATTCGCGTGGCCACCGGCGGCTACCTCACCGGCGGCGGACCCTACCACTCTCAGTCCGGCGAAGTCACGTTTACGCATATCCCCGGGCTGCGGGTCGTGATGCCCTCCAGTGCCCTGGATGCCAATGGCCTCCTGCGCACCGCCATCCGCTGCGACGACCCTGTGCTGTTCCTCGAACACAAGCACCTCTACCGGCAGACGCACAACAAGGGCCGTTACCCCGGAAAGAACTTCATGATTCCTTTCGGAAAGGCCAGGGTTGTCAGGGAGGGGAAGGACGCCACGATCGTCACCTACGGCGCCACCGTCCACCGCAGTGTCGTGGCCGCCCAGAAGGTCGCCGAGGAGTTGCAGAAAGACGTCGAGGTCATCGACCTTCGCTCGCTGTCACCGTACGACTGGAAGGCGATCGAAAAAAGCGTGACCAGAACGAGCCGGCTGCTCGTGGTTCACGAAGACTGGATCACGCACGGGTTTGGCGCCGAGATCGCCGCCCGGGCGGCGGACGAACTCTTCGAGTACCTCGATGCCCCCGTCCGGCGCGTGGCGGCCAAGGACGCCTTTTGCGGATATGCTCCATCCCTGGAGGATGCCACGCTCCCCCAGAGTGAAGACATAGCCTTGGCTCTGGAGCAGCTTTTGGCGTACTGAGACTTGAAGATCCCCCGCCACCTTCTTCTGGCCCTCGCGGCCACCGTCTTCACACTTCTTTCTTTCGGGTTCGGAGCCTTCGTTGCCGATCCACTCCCTGTGGTCCGCCGGGTTCAGGAACTCCGCCTGCACTCCATGCCGGCCCGTGTCGAGTTCTTTTCCGGGCACGGCGGTACAAGGCTTCGAACATGGGCCGTGGGACCCGAATCGAGTTCCGTGCCGGTCGTTCTGTTGCACGGACTGGGTGCTTCCGGCGACTACTGGACGGGCACGGCGAAGGCGCTCACAAAAGCTGGCCGGCTCGTCTACTTGCCAGACGCTCCAGGCTCAGGAGGGAGTACCCGGCCCGGCCGCGCAACGGGGTATGGAATGGAAGCCCGCGTGGCCGCCCTGGTTTCCCTCGTCCAGGCGATGGGTTTTTCGAAGATCGACCTCGTGGGGCACTCCCTGGGCGGGTGGACGGCCGCGCGGTTTGCTCTCGAGCACCCGGAGGCCATCCGCAAGCTCGTCCTCGTGGATGCTGGCGGGCTCTCGCCCGTACCGCCCGCCGAGATGCAGCGAGAGATGTACGAGAGCCTTTCGCCACGCTCCCGGGAGGGGGGACGGGCCCTCGTCGACCGCCTGTTCGAGAAAAAACCCTTCCCCGTGACGGGATTCGTCAGCGACGCGTTTGCACGCAACTACCGGAACGAGAACGTCACCCGGACCCTGCTTTCGTTGAGACCATCGGACTGGGTCATTGATGAAGCTCACAGATTGCCCCACGGAACCGTCGTGATCTGGGGCGAAAAAGAGACGCTCTTCCCGCTCGAGGAGGTTCGTCCCGCCATCGCCAGAATTCCCGGGGTGAAGCTCCTCGTCATCAAGGGCGTGGGGCATGATGGTCCGCTCGAGGCGCCCGAGGTCTTCAATGAAACTCTGGTCGCGGCTCTCGGCGCGGAGGATGTGAAGTGATCTCGTCGAGCGAATGCTGGCCCTCGAAGGTGCCATAACCACCCTGGCGGCCGACGGGCAGCAGGCCGTGCGGATCCTCGGGCCGGGGTTGAAATGGGTTGAAAGGTTAAAATTGTCTGTCCCTGTCCCTCTCCTCTGCCTCTGTTTCAACGGAACCACCGGGGGCGGGCGAGACGCCCGCGCTCCCAGGGGGGATTCCCGGGAATCACATGGCGAGAGGACTGTCTTTCCGGGGGGCAAGAAATGCGAGGAGGCGTTCGTAGTCGAAGCTTTCCGCGAGGCTGCGGATCGTCCGTGCCGTTTCGGGGTCGTCTTTCCCTATCTCGTCCGCCAGGGCCAGAACCCGGTCGAGGTCGGCACTCACGACAGCCTCCCGGAGTGAACGGCGAAGCGGGCCGGAAATCAGAGAGGCGGTAGACGTCCTGGTTGCGGCAGCCTCTTTCGGCGGGTGCGGCTCGACATCGAAGACGTACTGAATTCCCATGCAGTGGCTCACCGTGCGCAACAGTTCGGTCTCGCGGAACGGCTTGCTGACGAAGCCATCCGCACCTGCTTCTTCCGTTTTCCGGCGGTCCTCCTCGAACGCGCTCGCGGTCACGGCGACAATCGGAACTCTTCCCTCCGTTTCCCGGGCACGGATCGTCCGGATCGCCTCCAGACCATCCATCCCCGGCATCCTCAGGTCCATCAAGATGAGGTGCGGCCGCCAGGACGAGAAGAGTTCGAGGGCCTTCCACCCGTCGTTCGCCGTCCGGATCTCGAACCCGACGCGCCCCAGCATCTGACGGAGGATCTCCCTGTTTTCGGCGAGGTCGTCGACGACGAGGATCCGGCGGCGTGTTTCACCGGCGGAAATGCCCACGACCCTTCGGGGTTCGATCTTTTCCGTGACGGCACGAGCCGCCCCGAGCGAAACGGGCAGGGACAGGGTGAAGACACTCCCCTCGCCCACGCGGCTGCGGACCGTGATGTCTCCGCCCAGGAGGCGCGCGAACCCGCGGCTGATCGCGAGGCCGAGCCCCGTGCCGCCGCTCGTCTCCCGTCCAGTGCTCGTCTGCTCGAATCTCTGGAAGAGCCGGGGGAGTTCCTCTCCGGAAATCCCTGGACCGCTGTCCTCGACGTCGACGAGAAGCAGGATGCGGCTGCCTTTGCACGGGCCGGTCCACACCCGGACCTCGAGTCCTCCCTTGACCGTGAACTTCACGGCGTTCCCCATCAGGTTGATCAGGATCTGCCGCAGCTTCTTCTCGTCGGTGACGACATGGCGCGGCACGTCGCTGGACCTCGTAATCGAAAGAGAGAGACCTTTCTCCTTGACGCGCAACTGGAACATCGACTCGAGGTCCCAGATGAGATCGTGGATGTCGGTTTCCGCCAGGTTCTCAGTGACGCGACCCGCCTCGATCTTGGACATTTCCAATACGTCGTTGATCAGCGCAAGCAAGTGCTCTCCACCCCGGTGGATCGCCTGGAGCTGTTCTCGCTGCCGCGGCGTCAGGCCCGTGTCGCCCATGAGGAGTTGCGCGAAACCGAGGATGGCATTCATCGGCGTCCGGATCTCGTGCGACATGCTCGCCAGAAACGCGCTCTTGGCACGGTTTGCCGTCTCGGCGGCCTCCTTGGCGGCAGCCAGATTCCTCGCCTCGCGGGCCAGAATGTGTTCGCTGATGTCCTGGATCGTCCCGCTCGCCCGAACCAGCTTGCCATCCGGCCCAGCCTCGGCCCGCCAGCGCGCCCTCACCCACTTGACACGGCCCGCGGGGGTCATGATCCGGTGCTCGACCTCGTGCGCGGACACTGACAGAAGTGACTCCCGGTAAAGCGCTTCTACGTTTGCCCGGTCGTCCGGGTGGACAGCCTCCATGAAAGCGTCCGTCGTCTTATCCCACTCGGCCACGTCTCTCTCGAAAATCCGGAAGATCTCCGGAGAGCGGGTGAGTACTCCGGTCGCAAGGTCAATTTCCCAGCTTCCGAGGTTCGCCAGGGCCTGCGCCTCTTCCAGACGCATCTTGCTCGCGAGGAGGGCGGCCTCGGCGGCCTTGCGCTCGGTGATGTCCTGCACCGTTCCCACCGAGCGGAAAGGCCTTCCGGCCTCGTCGAACCAGGTTTCACAGCGCTCGTGGACCACCTTTTGCGTCCCGTCCTTCAGCAGCAGACGGTGGTCGATCTCATAAGGCTCGCGGGTTTTTAGCGACTGGGTGTAGGCCTCGTTGACACGAGCCCGGTCATCCGGATGGATCGCGTCGAGGAAGGCCTCGTACGTGGCCGCAAAGCTCCGCGGCTCGACACCGAAGATCCGGTAGATTTCGTCTGACCAGAGCAGCAGGTTCCGGCGGAGGTCGAGTTCACACACACCGACGTGCGCGATGCGTTGCGCCTCGTTTAGCCGGGCGGCGTTTTCGACGAGGGCTTCCTGGGTTTGCTGGCGTTCGATGGCCACCGCGACCTGCGCGGCCACGGAACTCAGGAACTCCCGGTCTCGTTCCGAGTAACGGCCCGGCGTCTGGTAGTCCTGAACGGCCATGACGCCGATGGACCGATCGCCCTTCTTGAGGGGTGCGCCGAGCCAGGAAGGCGAGGGGGTTCCGACCGGGTCCACCTCTCCCATGGCTTCTAACCTGGAGTACATATCCTGGCTGACCACGAGCGCCTCGCCGCTGCGGAAGACGAAGGACGAGAGGCTTCGGCCGAGGGCGGCCGGAGGAAAAGCCCCGTCGTGCTCGTCGGCTATGTAGACCATCTCGAAGAGGCCCGTCCGGGGGTCGTGCAGGAGAACGAAGAAGTTCTCCGCGTAGATCACCCGGCCCAGCGCCTCGTGAACGAGCCTCAGGAAAGAGGAGGTGTCGCGAATCGCGGCCACGCCCTGCATGATTTCCAGCAGCGTCTGGCGCTCGAGTTCGGCGCGTTTGCGCTCCGTGATGTCCGTCCAGACGGCGGCAATGTAGCGGTGTTCATTCAGAACGAGTTGCCTGGCCCGGACGTGGACGGAGCGGATTTCCCCGTCACGGTGGCGGTGCCGCGTCTCGAAAGCGGCGCTGCCCGTGTCCCGGATGCGTTCCACGTTGCCCCGGACCACCTCGGACGAATGCTCGGCCTGGATGCCAGCGAGGCCGAGAGCCGCGAACTCCTCTCTCGTGTAGACGAGGCCACGGTGTGCCATCTCGTTGAACTCCACGAAACGGCCTGTTGCGGGGTCGAAAAGCGCGATCGAGTCGAGAGCTTGACCCACGATGCTCGAGAAGACCTCCTCCCGGGCCTTCAGGGCCTGCTCGGCTGCTCTGCGTTCCTCGTCCCGGGCCATGACATCGAGAGCAAAGGAAATGTCACTCGCCACTTCTTCGGCCAGGGCGATCTCCTGGTCACCAAAGTAGTTTCTTTCCGAAGCGTAGATCATCAGGGCGGCCGTCACGGTGCCGCGCTTGCGGAGCGGCAGGGCGATGCTCGATCGAAGACCGCTCCGGGCCGCCTGCTCGCGCCATGGTCTGGCTGCTGGATCGGAAAGGAAGTCGTTGATGGCCACGGTGCGGCCCTCGCGCAAGGCCGTGCCCGTCGGACCCAGTCCTTCGGGGCTGCTGTCTACAGTGATCCGGATTCCTTTGACGTAATCCAGGCCGTCGCCAAACTGTGCATGGGGAATGACAGTCGCGGAGGCGTCCGGCACCCCCACCCACGCGAGTTTGAAACCGCCCGACTCCACGAGGATGCGGCAGACATCCTGGGCCAGGTCCGGGGCGTTCGTCGCGTGGATGATCGCCTCGTTGACCTTGCTCACGCACAGGTACATCCGGTTCAAACGGTCGAGTTCCCTCTCGTGCTCCTTGCGTTCGGAGATGTCGCGGACGAGTTCGAGAACGTACCGGTGTCCCCCGATCTCGACGGGACGCGCGCTGACCTCCACGGGGAAGGTCGTACCGTCTCTTCGAGAATGAACGGTTTCGTAGACGTGTCCCTCCGCCTGGCGGGCGGCCGTGACGTCAGCGGCGGCGGTTTCGGCGGTCTCGGCGGCGCGAAGGTCCTGAACGCTCAGCGTCAGCAACTCCTCAGAATTCCAGCCGTAGAGGGTCGAGGCACGGTCGTTGGTCTCGATGACGCGGAAATCATCGTCGATGAGCAGGAGGGCGTCGTTGGCATGCCTGAGGACGATGGCCAGACGTTCGGCCGTCTCGATGCGGAGCCGCTCTGTTTCGAGGTGCCGCCGCAGGAGTTCGAGGTGCCGCTTGCGCCAGAGAACCCAGATACCCAGGCCCACGACGGCGAGCAGAAGGGTGAGTCCGGTCCCGAGGCGCAGAAGCACGGCTTTTGCCGGGGCATCAGCCTCGCCGGTGTCGATCTTTGCAAGCACCATCCAGGGCGTGCCCGGTACGGGCCGAACGACGGCCAGACTGGGAACCCCGCGGTAGTCGACGCCCTCGATCGGGCCGGCCCGGGGTTCGAGCACGGCCCGGGCCGCGAGGAGGGAGGGTTGATGGAGCGGGAGCCGAAAATTCAGGGCGGCGCCGGGACGGTGCCTGAGCGGGTTGAGGTAGACGACCGTTTCCCCCTCGCGGCGGAAGAGAAGGCTCTCGGCCGATTCACTCGGGGACGGCCAGCCGGCGAGGAGGGGAAACAGCTGGTCGAGAGCGTCCACCTGGAGCCGCACGACTCCGCCGAAGGATGCCTCTGTCGCCGAGGGAACCGGCGCCGCGAAGTCGAGGTGGATCGACCCGTCCTGGGCCCGGTACAGGTCTCCGGAGGTGACGTTGCCTGTCCGGAGAGCGGCCTGCATGAGTTTCGAGGCCGCGAGATCGGCCTGTGCGGAACCGGGCGGCTGAACGATGACGGGGACGAGAGCGTGGTCGTAGATCGCCACCGAGGCGTAGCGATAGGTGGTCCGGAATCGCTCGAGATAGGCCGTCAGCACGGCCAGGTTCGAGCCCGCGGCACTTGAATCCGCCTCTTTTCGAGAATCCGGGATCAAGTTCGGGACGCGCACGAGTGCGGAGGCATCAGCCGTTCGCTCGCGATGCCACTCCGCGATCTGCCTGGCCTTGAGTTCGGCAACGGCCGTGAGTGTTGCCCCTGCCTCCTTTTTCGTCCGGCGGAACTCGAGTGAGAGGAAAACCCCGCCGGTGGCCAGGATCAGAACCGGAACGGCCAGAAGGAGGCACGTCAAGAGACGGCGGCTCCGGCGTTTGCCGTTCTGAAGTGAGATGTGCTGGAGATTCTCGGCCACGGCCACGTCAGTCCTCCAGGAACGTCAGAAGCCTGTCGTACTCGAAGCGTTCGGCAAGGTCGCGCACGATCTCGGCGGTGGCGGGGTCCGCGAGTTCGCCGGAAAGCCGCAGCACCCGCTCGAGGTCGGCGGCAATGATGGCGGACCGGAGCGCCACACGGATCGGGTCCGGAATCGTCATGGCCGGGGCTGCCGCCGCCGCCTCGTCCTCCTCCGGGTTCAGCCTCTCATCCTCGTATACAAAACTGACTCCGAGACAGCGGCCGATGGCGTGGAACAACTCCGCCTCCCGGAAGGGCTTGCTGATGAAATCGTCCCCCCCGGCCTCCTCCACGAGCCGGCGGTCTTCCTCGAAGGCGTTTGCCGTGACGGCGATGATCGGAACTCTCGCTCCTCCCGTCTCGGCAGAACGGATTCTCCGTGTGGCCTCGAGGCCGTCGATCCCGGGCATCTTGATATCCATCAAGACGAGGTCCGGCCGCCACGTGTGGAAAAGCCCGAGGGTTTCGGCACCGCTACTCGTGGTCCGCACTTCGAATCCCACCCGCGTCAGCATTTGCTCGAGGACGTCCCTGTTTGCGGCCACGTCGTCCGTGACGAGCACCCGCCGGCGGGTCTCCTTCTCCTGCAGCCCAACGACACGGCGTGTCCTGGCTTTCGCCGGAACCACGATAGGAGACACCAGCGTCACCGGAAGAACCAGGGTGAAGACGCTCCCCTCTCCCACCAGGCTTTTTACGGTGATGTCTCCGCCCATGAGCCGCGCGAAGCCGCGGCTGATCGCGAGTCCCAGTCCCGTGCCGCTGCTCGCCTCGCGTCCGGTGCGCGTTTGCTCGAATCGCTGGAAGAGGCGGGGAATGTCTTCTCCGGCAATCCCCGGGCCGGTGTCTTCCACGTCCACCACGAGGCGGCACTTCTCGCCAGAATCTGGCTCAGTCCGGATCCGGACCTTCAGTCCGCCTTGCACTGTGAACTTCACCGCATTACCCATGAGGTTGATCAAAATCTGGCGAAGCTTCTTCTCGTCGGTGACGATGTGCCGTGGCAACCCCTCGCCCCGTTTGACCTTGAGGTAAAGACCCTTCCGTTCTGCCCGAAGCTGGAACATCGTTTCGAGGTCCCAGAAGAGGTTCGCGAGGTCGGTCTCCGCCAAGTTCGCCGTCACGCGGCCCGCCTCGATTTTCGACATCTCGAGGACGTCGTCGATCAGTCCCAGGAGGTGTTCGCCACTCCGGTGAATCGCCTCGAGCTGTTCGTGTTGCCGTGCGGTCAGGCCGGCATCGCCCATCAGCAGCTGTGAAAAACCGAGGATGGCATTCATGGGTGTCCGGATCTCGTGCGACATGCTTGCCAGGAAGGCACTCTTGGCCCGGTTGGCCGACTCGGCTGCCTCCTTGGCCTCGGCGAGCTGGCGTGCCTCTCGCGCCAAGATGTGGTCGGTGATGTCCTGGATCGTTCCCGAGGCCCTGAGAGGTGTGCCGTCCGCGGCGCGTTCGACCCGGTAGGTCTGCCTTACCCACTTGATCCGCCCGTCGGCCATCTGCAGCCTGTGGTTGAACTCCGCGGTCCCGCCTTCCTCGGCGGCTCTCTGGTAGACCGCCACGAGGTGCTCACGTTCCTCCGGGTGACTTGCCGCGTGGAAGGCATCGGCGACAGGGGCCGTCGAGTCCGCTTCCAGAATCCGGAACACCTCCGGAGACCACGCGAGATGGCCGGTGACGAGGTCATGGGACCAGCTCCCGAGGCTGGCGAGAGCTTGGGCCTCCTCCAGGCGAGCCTGGTTGGCTCTCAGGGCGGCCTCGGCCTCTTTCAGCGCGGTCACATCGCTCATTGCTCCCGTCAGGCGGTACGGATACCCGTTCTCGTCCCTGAGCGCAGCCCCGGCATCGTGAACCCACGAGTAGGTGCCGTCGACACGACGAATCCGGAACTCCTGGTCCAGGGGCTCGCCTCCCTGGAGATGCCCGGCCATGGCGGCGAGGACGGACGGCAGGTCGTCCGGGTGGATCATGCCGAGGAAGTCATCCATCGTCATCGGGTCTCCCGGCTGGAGAGGGAGGAGTGGATCCGCGTAGCCCGAAGTCTCGAGCTTCCGCGTCATGAGGTCGGCTTCCCAGAGAATGATCCTTCCAAAGTGCGACGCTCTTTCGAGACGTTCCATCTCGCGCTGGAGCGCGGTGGCAGCCTGTTTCTGTTCCGTCACGTCGACGATGGCCCCGAGAAGGCGAATCAGCTTACCGTCCGCGTCCTGCACCCGGTTCGCCAGGATGCGCGCTTCGAAATTAGAGCCGTCCTTCCGGCGGGCCACCAGCTCGCCTGCCCAGCGTCCCTCCGTCACGGCGGTGTCCACGACGCGGAGGATGGCGTCAGGATCCTGCCAGTAGCCGGCCACGGACGTCCCCAGGATTTCGGCCTCGTTGTCGAATCCCCACATCGAGAGGCACGCGGCGTTCAAGTAGGTGATCCGCCCGTCCAGCCCGGCGATCACGATTCCGGTGGATGACGAGGCGAGGGCGGCCTCCTTGACGCGCAGTTCCTGCTCGTTGCGCTTGCGCTCGGTGATGTCGCGCGTCACGCCGATCACCTGGGCGGGCTTCCCGTTCGCGTCACTCAGGATGGTCGTGACGACTTCCGTCTGTACGATGCTGCCGTCTTTTCTGGGCTGGTCGAGTTCCGTGACCTGGGTGCGGTATGACTCCTCACTCGCTGCGAGGCTTTTCAGCTGCCGGGGCAGGAGTTCGGCGACTCGCCGGGACGATTCGGGTGTGAGCGCCGCCTCCATCGGCTGCGCCAGCACTTCTTCGGCCGTGTAGCCTCGCAGCCGCTCCACCGATGGGCTGACGTACGTGAAGCGAAGCGTTGCCAGATCGAGCAACCAGATGACGTCGGTCGCGTGTTCGGCCAGGAGGCGGTAACGGGCCTCGCTCTCGGCCAGGGCTCGCTCGGCCCGCTTGCGCTCGCTGACATCGCGGACGAAGGCGATGATGGACTCGCTGGAGCCGGGCTCGGCCGAGGCGCTCACTTCCACGTCTGCCACGGTGCCGTCCTTGCGCCGCCAGCGTGATTCGAAGACCTGCCGGCCGCCATTTGCCGTAAGGTCCCGAATACCCGCGTTCTTGCCGGCGGGCTCCGCCGTGAGTTCATCGAGAGATTTCCCGAGAAGCTCGGAGTACGGGTAACCAGTCAGGGTACTGAACGCCTGATTCGCCCCCAGGACTCTCCCATCGCGGGAGAAGAAGACGAAACCGTCCGCGCTCGCTTCGAGCGCACTGTGGTACCGCAGAATAGTCTTCTCGGTTTCCTTGACCTGACGGGAGACGAGGAGCTGGAGAGGCGTCCCGGCTTCATCGAGGGCCCGCCCCTTCACTTCCACCTCGACCGGGGTCCCGTCCTTCCTGACGTGGACGCGGCGGAAACCACCCGTCAACGCCGCTGGCGTTCCGGCATAGGTCCCTGCTTCCTCCGTCGCGGCTGCTCTCAGGTCGTCCAGACTCCGTTCGCGAATCTCGGTGCCGTCATAACCGTAGAGGGCGCAGGCTGGTTCGTTGGCCTCGACGATGCGGCCGGCCCTGTCCGCGAGAATGACGGCGTCGTTGGAGTAGCGCGAGAGGAGTTCATACCGCTTTCCGAGCGCGGCCCGCTCGAGCCCCTCCTGGTGTCTTTCCCAGAGGAGCCTCCCGAGGCCTCCGATCAGGACTGTCGTGACGAGCTGGACGAGGGCCAGCACCGGCCCGGTGTTCCGAAAGAGGGAGAAGGCCTGGGATGAAGGCGGGACGACGAGAAGCGAGGACGCCTCTCCGAGCGCGGCCCCGGCGCCGGCGAGGACGAAGGGCCAGAGGCTGGTGCGCCAGGTCACTCCGCGCCAGGCAAGAAGCCGCACGGCGCCGAGCGCGAGGAGGAAGTCCGCCGCGATCCCCGCGACCCCGGCCCACGCCCCAGCGCCGCCGAGAAAAACCCGGTAAAGAGCCGCGGCCGCGGAAACGCAAGCTCCCATCGGGGTGCCGCCAAAAACCGTGGCCGCCGCGATGACGGCCCCCCGGGTGTCGATGATCACCCCGGGCCGGACCTCCGTGTTGTAGCCGAGAGAGACGAGCGCCAGAACGATGAATGCGGCGCCATTGACGATGCGCATCTGCGCTGGCTTCACGAGACCCGAGAAGGCGAGGTCCACGAGAACGAAGACCCCGAAGAGGGCCATCGTCGCACCCGCAACGGAGAAAACGCTCTCGAGCATTTCGGCTCCCTTTACAGGCCTCCCTTCAGCGGTTTGAGGAGGCGGTCCCACTCGTGCTGTCTGGCAGGGTCTTGAACGAGTCGCGCCGTGGCGGGATCACTCTGGCTCAGCTGACCCTGCTCAATATATGAGGTGGCCCTCATGAAGCCAACAAGAATCAGCTGTGCGGTTTGCGCCGTCATGCTCTTCTGTAGAGGTTCAGCAGCTGCCGATGAACCCGCTCTTTCTTCCCATCGCGATCGGTGTCGCCGGGCGGTTCGGCTACCCCTTACTGAGTCTGGCCTTACCCGTGGCCTTCATGATCGAGCACGTGTACGTGCTTCCGTTCAATAGCAAGCCCGCGGCCCTTTTGTACGAAACGGACCTCATACACGCTGGCGGACACATCCCGCTTCGGATTCACCATGATGCTAACGGATCGTTCAGGAGAAGTCCGTACCCATCAGGAACGGCTGGGAGAAGGAGGGTCTACGCGGAGAATCCCCATTCCCGTCAGATCTGGAAGGCGCCGTGCGGACCCGTGGCGCAACAACCTCTTCCCAAACCGCCACTGGTTTTGTGCGAGCCAGCTGTCGATGAAGCTGCGGCTGCCCAAGATCACCCCTTCTGATAGGTAACGGATCCGGTGCCGCAGAGAGGCGCCGGCAGGAAGCTGCCCCCCGGCACCTTCCACGGCATTGGACGTCTCTCTCGTGAATCCCCGGCGAACGGAAGTCTCTTCTCCCGTTGCGTAGAGAAGCCGCCGGTATTCCGAATGCACCGCTTTCCAGTTTTCTGGTCTCCAGGCCACCAGGCTGCTGAGCCCAGCACGCGCGAAGTCATTGCCGCCAACAGCTTCGGCATAGCCGCAGAAACGGTAGTCGGCTGGATCTGAGACGATGCCGGCACGAATGGGGTTCAAGTCGATGTAGAGCGCCATCGTGAGGAGAGCGCTCTCCTCCCCTTCGACGATGATGCTCCGGAAGCGTTCTTCCCAGAGGGTGCCTGCGCGGTTGTTGTTCCGGTTGTAGAAGATGCTGAAGCGCTGTTTGAGGGACTTCATGAAGTTCGAGAGGTTCCACATCCGGCCGGTGAACGAGTCCAGGCGTTTCTGGGCAAGATCTGGCAGGCCCGACTGGCGAAAGCCATCAAGCTCTCGCCTCAGGCCTATGACGAACTTTTCCGGGTATAGGGCGGCTACTCGAGAAAGCACCCCATCCTCCGTAAGCGCCTTCGGTTCAGCAACTTCAACGAGGACGTGGAAGTGGTTGGACATGATGCAATAGGTCAAGACCCGAATCCCATAGAAGATCTCGCACTGCCTCAAGATCTTTCGGAAGACCTCCTTTTCCGGATCGCCCATGACAAACCTTCGGTCGACGACGCGGGAGAGGCAGTGGAAGAACCCCACATGCAACCCTTCAACCGGAAATGCGCGCGCTCTTCGCATGAATCAAGCCTACCAGGAACTTACCAAAGAATTGCCTGTCCCTCTAACAACTCTAACAATTCTTTCAAGATGTGGCAAAGTAAGCAGCAATGAGCCAGCATGTTCGTCTGTTTGCCATAGGAGCATCCGTCGAAGACGTCGAGCGCGCACTCGATGTTCTGAAGGAGGCAGGGTTTGACCCGGTTCTCGAACGGAATCCAGATCTCGAGGCATGTCTCACCGAACTCAGGTACGTCCGGGAAGAGAATGCCCGGCTGCGCGACGAGCTTCGGCGGCTGCCGGTATTCGACCCTCTCACGGGTGTTTACACCCAGCGTTACGTCGAAGAGACGCTCGACCGCGAGATACGGCGCGCCAGGCGGGCCAGCACGCCCGTTGCTGTCATCATGCTCGACATCGATGGTTTCCAGCTTTTCAACGATACGTTCGGAGGAGAAAGAGGAGATGCCCTGTTGCGGGCCATGGGAGAGCTTCTCAGGGGCAGCATTCGTGCCGAGGACGCCGTCTGCCGCTCCAGAGGTGGTGAGTTCACGGTAATTCTGCCCGGAAGCGCGCTTTCAACAGCCATGGACCGGGCCGAACGAATCCGCAAGGATGTTGAGAGCATCACCCTTGCTGACGTAAACCAGGGCATCACCATCTCCGCTGGCGTGGCGATGTTCCCCGAGGACGGCGGCGGAACTGAAGGTGTGCTTTCCGCGGCCGATACGGCTCTACACATGGCAAAAGGAAAGGGCCGCAACCGGATCGAGGTGGCTGAAAACAGCCGCGAAAGTCTGGGAAACCGCTAGAACAGGTCAGGCCACCGGGCGGCGGCTAACAGCGGATCGCGGAGCGGTACCCCGCCAGCGCTGGCACTCAGCCCCCATACCCTGGCGGGGCGGCGAACCCTCCGGTGAGACGAGAAAGATGCTCCGCAAAATCGAGAGTCGTCGCATCCTCCAGGTAGTTCCCCACGATCTGGATTCCGGCAGGCAGGCCTTCGCTTGTGAGCCCCACCGGTACCACCGTCGATGGGAGGTAGGAGACACCAATGACTCCGGCCCAGGAGAAGAGGTCAAGATAGGGACGGGTTTTCCCGTTCACGGTCACCGTGCGGTCGGTGATTCCCTTTTCCTGCAGGTGAGGAATCGCCGGAACAAAGGTTACCGGGCAGAGGAGCACGTCGAACCTGCCGAAGAAACGATTCCACGCCTCACGCAGAAAGCGTCTCTTCTGGTTCATGTTCAGCCATTCCCGGTGACTAAGAGTGGACCCGAGGAGGAACCGGGCTTGGGGAGAGCCGTCTTCTGGAAGGAGGGCCCGGGCCTTCTCGTTCAGGGAACCGAAGACCTTCTGAGGCAGCGCCGCCGAGAGGCCAGAGAACATCAAGGTCTCGAAGGTCCGGGCGGCGTCCCTGAAAGGGAAGTCTGGACGTGCATCGTCATCGACTTCGACCCCGGCACCTCGAAGCGTATCGACAGCCGCCGTCAGGGCCGCCAGCAGGCTCTCATCCGTCGAGAAACCAGACTCATCAAGCCATGCGGCAACGCGGTAAGAACGCAAGTCCTGGCAACGGGGCGGCCTGGCGGATAGGTCGAGACTCGACAGGACCGCAAGAGCAATGGAGAGATCGTGAACGCTTCGCGCCATCGGCCCGTAGACCGCGATATCAACATCCTCGTCAACGCCTGGAGGTCCAGAGAGGTGCCCTGCTGCTGGAACGAGCCCGAAGCTGGGCTTGTGTCCAAAGACACCGCTCCACGAACTGGGTGTCCGGATCGACCCGCCCACATCGCTTCCCAGTTCCAGTGCGGTGAGTCCGGCGGCCAGCGCGGCCGCTGCACCGCCGCTCGACCCTCCCGGAGAACGCGAGAGATCCCATGGGTTGTTTGTCGTGCCGAAGAGGCGGTTGCAGGTCTGGATGTCTCCCGCATAGGCGGGTGTATTCGTCTTGCCCAAAAGGACGGCGCCCGCCGCGCGTAAACGCGCCACGGCCTCAGCATCACGAGCGGGGACGTGGTGGGCGAGATCGCGTGCCCCTGCCGTCGTACGCAGACCCGCTGTCTCGTACGTGTCTTTTACCGTGACCGGAACTCCGTTGAGAGGGCCGGCCGGCGCCCCCCGTGCCAGGCGTTCATCAGCCGCTGCTGCTTCGTCAAGAGCCGCCGGATTCAAAGTGACGATTGCGTTGATTCTTGGATTGAACCTCTCGATCCGGGAGAGGAAATGGGCCGTCACTTCTCGTGACGACACCGTCTTCTCGCGAATGGCATCCGCCAGTCCGGAAGCTGTTTCGAAACCGAGATCACCCATCTCATCTCCCTCGACTTCAAATTTCCGCAAACATCCGCTTGAATAGGAAGTGGACCCGCTTGTCGGTGGAGAGTTCCGGATGGAACGTGGCCGCCAGGATCTTGCCGGACCGGACAAGAACGGGGTCCGCGTCCCGCCTGGCCAGAACCTCGATCCCGGGTCCGAGTCCGGTCAGGCGCGGTGCGCGAATGAAGACGGCCTCTAAAGGATCCTCACCAAGTTCAGCCGCCGATATGTCCGTCAATTTCAGCACGGTCGATTCCAGCTGGCGGCCGTAGTAATTCCTGACGGCGATCGCGTCGAGCAGTCCCATCCCGTGCCGTTCCGGATTGGTGATGCTGCAAGAGAGCATGATGGCTCCCGCGCAGGTGGCAAAAACGGGTTTGCCGGCCTCGACGACATCCCGGATGGCCGCCTCGATGCCCGTCCCCTCCATCAGCTTCCACATTGTCGTGGATTCCCCGCCCGGCAAAACGAGCCCGTCACTCGCCAGGACTTCCGCCGCGGTGTAGACCGGCCGGCCTTCGAGGCTGACACGCGAAAGGGCTTTCTCGTGTGCCTCGAAGTCGCCCTGAAGAGCGAGAATGCCAATTGAGTACACGTCCTTACCAGCCACGGGTTTGCAGCATCTCACTCTCGAGGAGTTTGGCCGCCTCGAGCCCCTTCATACCTTCGCCAAGGTCCTCGGAAACCTTCGCCACGAGTCCAGGATCCTGATAGTGGGTTGTCGCCTGCACGATCGCCTTGGCCCTGTTTGCGGGATCCTCGGACTTGAAGATTCCAGACCCGACGAAAACAGCTTCCGCACCCAGAATACGGCAAAGAGCCGCATCCGCTGGCGTGGCGATCCCGCCCGCCGCGAAATTCGGAACCGGCAGCCGCCCATTCTCGGCCACATAAAGGACAAGTTCGAACGGCGCCTGTAGTCCCTTCGCGGCCGCCATCCACTCGTCTTTCGAAAGCAGCGTTAACGCCTTCATCTGACGGTTGACTTCCCTGAGGTGCTTGACGGCGTGAACAATGTCACCCGTTCCCGCTTCTCCCTTGGTCCGGATCATGGCGGCACCCTCTCCAATGCGCCTCAAAGCCTCACCCAGATTGCGGCAGCCGCAAACGAATGGAACCTTGAAATCGTGTTTGTAGACGTGGTTCTCCTCGTCCGCTGGAGTCAGGACCTCCGATTCGTCGATGAAGTCAACCTCCAGGGCTTCGAGAATACGGGCCTCGGCAATGTGGCCAATGCGGCACTTCGCCATGACGGGTATCGAGACAGCGGCCTGGATCTCGCGGATCTTGGAAACAGGGGACATCCGGGCCACGCCGCCCTCCTTGCGAATGTCGGCCGGGACCCGCTCGAGGGCCATGACGGCCGCGGCTCCCGCGTCCTCGGCGACCTTTGCCTGCTCCGCGTTCACGACATCCATGATGACGCCGCCCTTGAGCATTTCGGCCAGCCCGACCTTCACACGGAAGCTATCGGAGGTAAACGGAGAGCGAATTTCTGGGAGCATCGAGATTTCCTTTCCTTTCAAATTGTGAGCTTCAGATTTGAATCAGGGATTCTTCGTTTGCGCGAATGGGCCCTGGCTGCGGCCGCCTCTGCGCGTGGCGAACGAGATTGCGGCAGAGCGCGCCCAACTGCTCGAGAGCCGCCTCGAGTTCGCTGTTGGATGACCTGGCGACGGAGATGCGCAAAAAGGGTCCGTCTTCCTGCCCGGGATGAAAATCAACTCCGGGACTGACGAGAATGCCGCGATCCCTCGCTTCCCGCGCGAGTTCCTTGCCCGAGACGTTCGCGGGCAACTCGATCCAGAGCACATAGCCGCCAGACGGCTTGACGCAGACCGTCCCGGCCGGAAACCGTTCCTGGATAACACGCGCCGCCACGGCAAGCCTCGATTTCAGACGCGCCCGCACTTTCGTGAGGTGCCGCTCGTACTCTCCCCGAACAAGGAAGAGATGCAGGGCCGCCTGCAAAACCGAGGGAGACGTCAGTTCCCCTATACGTTTCAGAGCCGTCAGACGCTGAATCAGTTCCTTCGGTCCCGCAATCCACCCGACGCGAACTCCGGGGAAGAGAGCCTTGGATATCGTCCCGAGGTGAATCACGAAGTTGGGAGCGAGCGAGGCGAGCGGCGCGGGGAGTTCACCTTCGACCAGAAGATCGGCATCGAAGGCGTCTTCCACGACGGGAACCCCAGCCGATACGGCGGCACTCACGATCTCGTGGCGCCGCGCCTGGGTGTAGAGCTTTCCCGTCGGGTTCTGAAAGTCAGGAATCGTGTAAAAGAACTTCGGCTTCTCGTGAAGAGCATGCTTGAGGGCTCGCGGCTCGGGCCCCTCGCCGTCTAATGGAACACTCAGAAGGCGGGCCCGGTACGTGCGCAGCAAGGTCAGAGCGAGCGAGTAGCTGGGGTTTTCGACCACCACCGCATCCCCCGGATCAATGAGCGCACGGGTGATGATGTCAAGCCCCTGCTGGGCACCGTTCACAATCAAGATCGCATCCGGGTCGGCGGAAATCCCCCGCAGGCTCAGCCGTTCCGCCAAAATCTCCCGCAGCGGGCGATACCCGAAGGGTGATCCGTAGGCCAGAAGAGACCCGTTCTTCGCGACTTCCGCCAGACACTCGGAAAACAGCTCGGCCGGAAAGTCCCGCTCGTCCGGAGCAAAACGCGAAAGATCATGCTCTACGGGAACGTCGCTCTTACTTGGTTGGTCCTCCTGCGTAATACGCCCCAGGAGCGTGGACCCCAGCTGCTCCCAGAGCGGTGCCGGATTCAGCACCGGGCCAACACCCGAGCGCCGGGCCACCCGCGTCCCACCCCCCTTGTTCGTCTCGATCCAGCCTTCCGATTTCAAAATCTGAAGAGCCTGGTGAACCGTCGCCCTGTTCACATCCAGCTTCTCCGCCATGTCGCGCGAGGCCGGCAGCCGCTCCCCTTCTGCAAGCCGCCCCCGGCGAATATCCCGGATCACCGAGTCGGCAATCGTCCGGTACAGCGGGGTACGGCTTTTTTGCGCCGCCGTGACGCTCTCTTTGACAGGTTCGTGAACCGGGACGCCAGACATGACACCTGAAGATAGATTTTGGTCTAAACCAAAATCAAGATTTAGATCGCAAGACCCCAACCAAATGACGAAATGGGCCAGCCAAGCCAGCGTTGGACATCTTAAGGGCGCGATTTCGTGTAACAACAGACCTGGGGTAGAGTCGCGCCTTCAGACGTGAGAATTCGGGGGGCCCCATGCCGCAAGCTCCAGGGCGCAAGAAAGCGGCCATCTTCCTCGGCAGCATGGCGATACTTTTTGTTGGCATTCAGCTCGTACCCTACGGCAGAGACCATCAGAACCCGGCGCGCAGGGCCGAACCGCCGTGGAATACGCCGCGAACCCGGGAGCTTTTCTTTCGCGCCTGCGCGGATTGCCACAGCAACGAGACCGTGTGGCCGTGGTACAGCCATGTCGCCCCCGTCTCCTGGCTGGTGGCACGCGACGTTGCCAAGGGCCGGCGAGAGATGAACCTCTCGGCGTGGAGACCCGGCAAGGACAAGGGTGAAGAGGCGGCCAAGGAAATCCTGGAGGGAAACATGCCCTTGAAACCGTACCTCCTGGCGCACGCGGCAGCCCGCCTTTCCATCCAGGAAAAACAGGACCTTGCCGATGGTCTCGTCCAAACACTGGCGTCCTTCCGCCAGGAAGACGGGGGAAAAGAGCGGGGGAACAAGAGAAATGAGAATGAACGGGAAAACCACCGGGAGGAGAGGGACCATCCTCATTGAGGAAACGGCAACCTATACTCCATGGCTCGTATGAGCATCCTCAATCGGGAGCTTTGGGTAAGGTACCCCGCGAATAGCGAGGAGCAACGGATATTCCTCAAGGGGTTGGCACACGCAGGCTTTTCGCGGACAACGAGGTGTCGCTTGGAACGAGACACGGGCGAATACGCTGAAGCTGATGTCCGCTTTTCGGTGATTGTCGAGCCTCCCTTCTCGGGCGAAGCCTTCGTCGGCATACGGATGGAAATTCTCTCCCGCCACGAGTTCGGAATAACCGAGCCCTGGACATACCTCGAGACCCACCTCCAGGCACTGGCGGAAGAGGTTCGAAAGTCCGCTCCGCCCGTTTCCTGATGCCTGCGAGAGCCTCCCGGCACGTCTTGGCAAAGGACAGCGGGACGCCACTTTCTGTCTTCCACCCCGCTGTCAAAAAGTGGTTCGAAGAGGACTTCCCCGCTGGCCCAACACCCGCGCAGGTCATGGCCTGGCCCCGCATCGCGGCCGGCAAGAACATCCTGCTTGTTTCGCCAACGGGTACTGGAAAGACCCTGGCGGCCTTTCTCGTCGCCATGGACCGCATTCTGAAGCGCCGGCTTTCGGGGGACAGCGAAAGACGTCTCGCCACTCTCTACATTTCTCCGCTCAAGGCCCTCGACAACGATATTCACCGCAACCTCGAACGGCCGAGGAACGGCATCCGGGGCGCGCTGTCCACGTTCAGCCCCGGTCTTCCCGAAATCGACATCACGGCGGAAATCAGAACTGGCGACACACCGTCCTCCGTCCGGCTCGCTCAGATCCGGCGTCCTCCTGACATTCTGATCACGACTCCAGAGTCCCTCTATTTGATGTTGACGGGATCGGCCCGCCGGATTCTGGAAGGGGTCGACACGGTCATCCTGGACGAGATCCACTCGGTAGCCGGGAACAAACGCGGGGTGCATCTGTCGTTGACACTGGAACGGCTCGAGGACCTCGTGGCCAGCGCGGGCGGGCCTTCTCCGCAGCGGATCGCGCTCTCGGCAACGGTCTCGCCAGTCGAAACCGTCGCGGCAATGGCCGCGGGCGACAAGAGAGCCATCGAACCCCTCATCTCTGGCACAAAAAAGAGGCTCGAGTTGACGGTGACGTCTCCCTCGGCCGATTTCCGCGACCTCCCTGATGGCTCGGCTTGGGGCCCCGCCCTGGAATCCATGGTTCGTGAAATCAAGGGTCGCAAGACAACGCTCGTCTTCTGCAACAACCGCAGGCTTTCCGAGCGCGTCTCTCGCAAGCTGACGGAAGCCCTGGATTGGGATGTTCCCACTCACCATGGGTCGATAGCCCGTCCGGTGCGCGAGGGAATCGAGCGCAACCTGAAAGCCGGCGAGCTTCCCGTCCTCGTGGCAACTGGCTCACTGGAACTGGGACTGGACGTGGGACACGTCGACGCGGTTATCCAAGTCGAGAGTCCGAAAGGCATCGCCAGGGGCTTGCAGCGCGTGGGCCGTTCCGGACACCTCGTTGGCGAGGCAGCAAGAGGCCTCTTTGTCCCGCTTTTCTTAAACGATCTCTTCGAGTGCGCGGCCACCGCGGAGGCGATGGTCGAGGGCGCCGTGGAAGCCACGGTTCCCCCCGAATTCCCGCTGGACGTTCTCGCGCAACAGATCGTTGCCGAGGCGGTCGCTCGTTCTGCCGGCGGCGTTTCGGCGGACCAGCTTTTCTCCCTTTTCCGGCGAGCGTATCCGTATCGAAACCTGAAAAAGCCGCTCTTTTTGGAAGTCCTTTCGATGCTCTCTGGAAAGTACCCTAAAGAACGCTTCGCGGAACTGGCCCCAAAGCTCGTCTGGGACCGCGCCACAGGACGCGTGTCGCCGCTTCCGGGAGCCCGGCTGAGCGCTCTTCTGGATGGAGGCACGATTGGTGACCGCGGCACGTTCAGCGCGGTTCTTCGTGACCGCCGAACCACGGTGGGCGAACTCGATGAGGAGTTCGTGTATGAAACGCGCGCGGGCGACGTCTTTCTCCTTGGCGCCCGGGCCTGGAAAGCGGTCGAAATCACCAACAGCCACGTGGTCGTCGAAGACGCCACGGGGCAGCCCGCCCGCATGCCCTTCTGGCGAGGGGAAGGGCTCGGCCGGACGGGAGCCCTCGGGGAACGTATTGGCAAACTCAAGAGGATGATTGCAGGTCATCTCGACGATCCAGACCTTGCAACTCGTTTACACGAGCGTTATGCGGTCACCGAGTCTGCTGCCGCGGCCATGACGGGAGCCGTCAGACGCGAGATTCTCGAATCGGGAGGTCTCTCGTGCGACCAGAGCATCGTCTTCGAGACGTTCCCGAACGAGATCGGGGACCCCTGTGTCGTCGTGCGGTCACTTTTCGGAAGGGGCGTCAACCTCCCCTGGTCGCTCGTTCTCTCGAGCGTTCTGCGTGACGAGACCGGGGTCGAGGTAGAGACCGTGGCTTCGGATGATGGAATCTTGCTGAGAACGCCTCGAGCCGAACGGGAGATGCCTCTTGGGCGGCTGTCTCAAATCACCTCGGCCGAGGCCAGGGAGCGGCTCATCGCCATCTTGCCGAACTCTCCCATGTTCGGCGCCCGCTTTCGCGAGAACGCCCAGAGGGCCCTCCTGCTCCCCCGAAAGCGCGGCGGACGAAGGACACCTTTCTGGCTGCAGCGGCTGAAGGCAAGAGACCTTCTGGAGACGACCAGGTCGTTCCCGGACTTCCCCATCGTGGCCGAAACGTACCGCGATTGCTGGCGGGACATCTGGGAAGTGGACCGGCTCCTCGCTCTTTTGACGAGGCTCGAAGAGGGGAGCGTCAAGCGCGTACTCGTCACAAGGAAAACCCCTTCTCCCGCGGCTGCCTCACTCCTCTTCCGTTTCATCGCAGCCTACATGTACGAGTGGGATGCGCCAAAGGCCGAGAAGAGCATCCACGCACTGGCGGCCAACCGCGCGCTCTTGGGGGAAGTCCTGGGGCAAAGTCTCGAGGATGGCATCAGGCCCGAGGCCGTGGAAACGGCCCGCGCCGAAGCCTCGCGCCTCGTTCCCCACCGCATGGCGCGCACGGCGGAAGAACTGCTCCTCATCTTCCAGGAACTCGGGGATCTCACCTGGGAGGAAATCCAGGAGCGTGCATCGGCTGAAGCGGCGGCGTGGCTCGAGGGGCATCTGAAGACCGGAGCGGTGACGGGACTCGCCTTCCCCGGCGGGAAGCGTTACGTGCTCGCGGAAGAGGCACGTCTCTTTCAAGACCTGGGTTCTGGCCGCGTGAACAGGGAGGACCTTGATAACCTTCTGGCTCGATTTCTGTCCACGCGGGGGCCAGCTTCCGCAGAGCAGGCTAGCCAGCGCTACAGGCTCGCACCAGCAGCGGTCGAGGAGAGCCTCGAACGCCTGAGACTCGAGGGTCGCGTTCTCGCTGGCCGGTTCGGCGGAGCAGAAACCGTCTGGGCCGGCACCCGCATTGCCGAACTCATCCGCAGGCGGACCCTCAACATTCTGAGACGCGAGATCCAGCCCGTACCCGTCACGGTCTACCGGGAGTTCCTGGCCCGCCGCCAGGGCGCAACGGCCGGCAGCCGTTTCGCTGGTCCCGCCGCTCCCGAGCGCGCCGTTGCGATGCTGCGCGGGTTACCTCTTCCCTTCCAGCAATGGGAACTGGCACTCCTTCCAGCCCGGCTCACGAGCGCCGAGCCGGACGCTCTGGACGTTCTCTCCGCCCGCGGGCTCCTGGTCTGGCGAGCCATCGCCGAGAAAGACCTCAAGTATTCCCGTCTGCAACTCTTCTTCCGGGGAGAAGGGACTCTCTTTCTACCAGGCTCGCCAAGGGACCTGGATGCTCTCTCGAGCGACGCCAGGAGCCTCTACGAGGCCCTCGGCCTTTCCGGAGCCTCGTTTCTCTCGGACCTCGCCGGGGCGACCGGAAAACCGCCGTCCACCACCCTTACCGCGCTCAAGGAACTCGTGCGGGCCGGTCTCGTTACCGGAGACGGCCTGCTCGGGTTTCGAGAGCTGCTCAAGACATCTGCCAAACGCATGGGGCCCCATCCCGCGGAACCGGCGCCCGGGCACATGCGGAAAGAGTTCGGACGGTTTCCCGGCAGGCCGGCGCTCAGGGCTGCCGAACAGCGGATTGAAGCCCGTGTGGGACGGGCCGTGAGCCTTCCCCGGGAGGCCCTTTCGGGGCGCTGGTCTCTCGTCAGCGCTCCATCCGTTCTTGGCCCCCCGCTCGCCCCCGGGGAGAGGGAGGAGACATGGGCGCAGCTCTTGCTGGCGCGCTGGGGCGTCGTCTGCCGGGAGACGATCGAGAGGGAGAGCGCCATCACATGGAGCAGTGTCGCCCCCGTCCTCGCCCGCCTGGAAATGGCCGGTGACCTTCGAAGAGGTGAGTTCATCGAGGGGCTCGGCCCCATGCAGTATGCGGAGCCCCAGACCGTGGACGAGTTACGAAGACGGCGGGATGATGCGCAGACTGGTAACTCCTTGGATGAGGGCCTCACCGTGGCTTCCGGATGCGACCCGGTTCTCTTCGCCCTGAAGGAGAACAAGGACCGTGACCAGTGGGTGGTGTTGACGGCAGGAGATGTTGCGTTTCGGATCTCAGAATCTGGCACACTGACTCGCTCACGGGAGGATCTGCCATTTCACACGCTGAAGGACGGTCTCTCTGCTGTTCAGGATGTCCTGAAGAGGGGTAGAGATCCTCTCGCACGGCCCCGGAAACTGAAAATTGCCTCCATTGGCAGCGGCCGGCCCGCCGCCGGGAGTCCGCTCTCGCCTGTTCTCGAATCGCTCGGATTTACGCGCGACATGGAGGCCTACACGTGGCGCGCCCTGTGATGTTGCTTCTGGCTGGCTTTGCGCTTCTGCTGTCTTCTTCCCGTACCGTGAACGCGCAACCGGGCCAGCCGGTGCCGGCGACCCCTCCCTCGGTTCGTCCGGCTCCCCCGGCGGGTTCCTGGCTCGACATGCATCCGATCAGAAACTGGAATAACTTGGGCACAGCCCTGCCGGAGGCGCCGCCGAGAGCGAGCGGAGACACATCATGGTGCTGCTGGGATGCCGCGCGCCAGCCGGTTCTTTTGGGCGACCGTTTTCTCGTCATGGCCGGCTGGACTCTTCACGCGCCCGCGATGCTCGTGGGCGAGGTGGCGGTCATTCAGGCCACATCGGACTTCGACGAGTGGTGCCGGCCCGTGAACCACCAGCTTTTCGTCTTCTTTCGCAGTTCCTTCGCCGGAACCCTTTCCCCCTACCTGATGCAACCAGAGACAGATGGCGAGAAGCTACAACTCTCGGCGAACCGGGATGGGTCGCTCTGGGTCGAGTTCGCCCGCTACCGGGAGGGCGATCCGCCCTGCTGTCCTTCTGGAAAAACGGCCGTCACCTATGAGGTTGAACTCCATGCTCTCGGTCCCGTCGCCGTTCCTCGCACGGCACGAACCGAAAGATGGTGATGAAACCCTCGCCCGGGGGGCAGGCACGATGCCCGCGCTCCCGGGGATTGTCCGGGGAAACCGGTCTGTTCATTCCCCAAAATCGCCTCAGTCCAGGCAGAACCCGAAAATGTCGTTCTGAATGATGCCATCTGCTGGTATTGGCTTCTTCTCACAGATGTGGGCGCTGACGTCCCAGCAGCAGATGCCATTGAGTTCTTCCACCGAGTCCTTATCGTGACCGCCACATCCCATGGGCTTGAGACGTGCCTGGAAGAAGCCCGAGCGGCCGTCTGGAATGTAGAGGTAGCCTGAAAAACCATGGGCACACTGGGGGCTCGGGATGTCGAACTTCTTCGTGTCCCCGGGAAGAAGGTCATAGCCCTTGATTTGATAACGGGTCATTCCCTTTTGATACAGGAACTCCACGTGCGCCTTGTACTTTGTCGTGTTTTTGACCTTCATGGTCCACGTGATGAGCCCGGCGAAAGACTTGAGAGGAACAGAAAGGGCAGAGGCGACGGCGAGTGCGAGCAGAGTCGAGATGACCCTTGTTCGAACGAGGTTGTTCACTGGGTTTACTCCTTTCGGCCTGAGAGGCGGGGATGCTCAGTTTAGCAAAGCCTGGACATGGCAGAAGCCCCACCGGCAGTTCCTGATCATCATCGCCGGGGGAAGTGCTTCCGCCACTCCTCTTCGAGCCTTTCCGGCGAAAGGTCTTCCGGAGCGATTTCGTCCGATGTGACACACAGCCCGCCAGCCACAGACGCAATTTCGGCGCACTCCGCGAGTGGCCGGCCCTGTGCGTGCGCCCACAGAAAACCAGCGAAGAAGTTGTCTCCCGCTCCGTTGATGTCACGAACGGCCCCGGCGTCGATAGCTCGCGTTGTTGTAAAGCGGTCCGAGCGGTCGAGAAGGGTGGATCCTTCCCCGCCGTGAGTGGCGACGACAAATTGTTTTCCCTGCCGGATGAGATCGAACATCAGGAACTGGAAATCGCGCAGGGAGTCCGAGCTGAGAAACACGGCATCCGCCGCGCGGGCGAAATCCTTGTGGTAGCCATTCTCGCCATCCCAGTCATGAAGGTCCGTCCAGATGGGTTTCCCGTGCTTCTTGGCGATCGGAATTAACCGGCGGCAGTAGTTGATGATGTTCAGCACCACTAGATCCGCCCCGGCAATGAGCGGTTCGATGCGGTCGAGGTCAAGTTCTGGCTCGAAGGTGGCGTAGGTGGCGAAAATCGAGATGCGCCGGCCGTTCTCATCCATCAAGTTGACGTGGCGCTCCGTTCCGCTTGGATCCACTTCAAAGTGGGTCTCTACTCCTGCCCGTGCAAAGACGGCGCGCACCTCGTCGCCGTACCGGTCATTCCCCAGAAAAGCGTGGAACGAGACATCCATTCCCAATTTCTTCAGGGCCAAGGCCTTTCCGGTACCCGTCGAGCCGACAGCCTCCCGGAAGCCCTTCGAGAACACCGTGTGAGGACGCGGATCTGGCAAAACTGAGAGCCTTACGAGCGCATCGTAAGAGACTCCCCCCGCGACAAAGATCTTCTTCACTGCTCTCCCCCTTCTTTCTGGCCGTTACCTGCAGGATGGTAACCGATAGGATAGGGGTTACAGGGACGGTTATAGGGACAGGCATTAAACAGCTGAGCTGAACAGCTACCGGGAGCTAATAGGGAGCTAATAGGGACAGGCAATGACAAGAAAGGGCTGCCTGTAAGAGGGCTCGCCTCAAAGCGCTCGGGGTCATCTGACCAGGCGCACAGAACAGAGGCCCCTCGATACGCTTCCCCAGCCGTCAGCGAAACTCTTTTTCCTCGAAAATCGCCGCCGTCATCGGAGGAAGGGTGATCGAATCTTCATTCAAACGGGTCTGACCAAGCAGCTCCTGCGCGCCTTGACCCGCGAAACCACCGGTCCACTCCTGCCTCAATTCCTCCGAATTGTTCAGAAGAACCGTCAAACACTCGGACCGTCCCTTCCTGCGATAGGCATAGAAGCCAGTGGCCGTTTCCGCACGGAGCGTTTCGTACGATCCGAGGATGGCGTCCATGTGCTGGCGGCGGATACCGGCCAGCTTTCTGATGAACGGACGCACATCTCTCTCGGAATCCACATCCGCCCACGGCATGAGGGTCCTGTCTTCGCAGCCGGGTCTTCCGGCGATTCCCAGTTCGTCGCCGTAATAGATTGCCGGAATTCCAACGTGCGTAAACAGGAAAACCGAGGCCAGAGAGAGCCTTCTGGGGTCGTTACCGGCGCCGGCCAGGAAACGGGGCAGGTCGGATCCATCCAGAAGGTTCCACTGAACCTGCTGGACGTGACGATGGTAGCGGTTGAGAAGCGTCCAGACGGCCTTGTCAAACGTCCCCGCATCGATGGCCCGCTCCGCGAAGAAGCGGTGAACCGTGCGGTGAAGTCCATAATTCATTGCCCCGTCAAACTGGTCTCCGCGCAGCCACGGCTGAGCATCTTGCCAGTTTTCCATGAGCAGAAAGGCGTCCGGCTTGAGGCGTTTGACGGCCTTGCGGAAGTCCCGCCAGAAATCCATGCTGGTCTCATCCGCCACGTCCAGACGCCAGCCGTCGATATTCGCCTTCTCGATCCAGTGGGTGCCCACGCGCAGCAAGTACTCCCTCACCTCCGGGTTTGCGGTATTGAGTTTCGGAAACTTCCAGTTGAAGGCGAAGGTCTCGTAATTTGCGGGATCCCTGGGAACCACAGGAAAGGAGTGCGGGAAGTACCAGTCGCGGTAGGAAGATGCCTGTCCCTTTTGAACCAGATCCTCGAAAGCGAAAAAACCGGCGCCTGAGTGGTTGAAGACGCCGTCGAGAATCACGCGGATTCCCTTGCCGTGACAGGACTCCACCAGATCTACGAGAGCTTCGTCTCCTCCAAAACAGGGGTCGATCGAGAAGTAGTCCGTGACGTTGTACTTGTGATACGTGTTCGCCGTGAACAACGGGTTCAGGTAGATCAGGTCGGCCCCAAGCGACGCGATGTAATCGAGGTTGGCGATGATTCCGCCGAGCGTTCCCCCGGGACGGCTCCGGCTCCACACCCTGGTGCGTAAAACCTCCTCGAGGCCAAAATCCCTTATCTCTCGCCGGCCTGAAGCAAAAGACATCGGGAAGATCTGGTATCCGACCGCTCTTCGGGCCCAGTCCGGCACGTGAAGAGCCCTTGCACCGGCGTGGGGAACGGTGAAAAACGGTCCGCTGCGGGGGTCGATCTTCTCCAGGAACTCACCGGCGGCAAAATGGATGCATCGCGAGGGGTTCTCGAGGGTAAAGAAATACCGGATTCTTCTGGGAAAGATGTCGATTTCCGCCTCGAAATAATCGAAAAGGGCATCCGAACCCGCGCGTAAGAGCGGAAAAGTCTTGAACCCAAGAGGCTCCCCGGGACTCTCGAAGCGTTCACCCAGCGTGACCGTGCAACGGGAAAGGTCGCCTCGTGCCGCACGCAGCCGAAAGAAGAGGCATCCGGGTTCGAGGAGGTGAGCATCCTCGGGAAACGGGATATGACGGATCGCTTGAAGAAGCACTTCTCTTCCCTGTCGTCTCAGGATAACGCTTTAATGTGAACTCACCAGATACAAGCAGAGCACGTATTCACTGATAGGTCTAAGATAAAGGGCTACATTATTCAGAGGAGGCATCCATGTCCGGTTTCACCCCGAAAAACCAATCCCGGCTGGCTGTCACGAGAAGGGCTGCATGGCAGCTCTTCGGGGGCCTTGCCCTTGCTGTTGCGCTTATTCCCGCAGCCGCAAAAGCAGCGCAGCCCACCAGCGTGACGATGGCCGGCAGTTTCCAGAAAGCTCTCGGCTGCGCCGAGGATTGGCAGCCGCCCTGCACGAACACGCAACTCGACCTCAACACCGACGACGGGGTGTGGAGGAAAGAGTTCACGGTTCCCAAGGGGAACTACGAATACAAGGCTGCCCTGAACGGATCATGGGACGAGAACTACGGCAAGGGCGGCGTCAAGGGCGGCGACAACGTCAAGCTGGACTTGGCAAGCGACACCAAAGTCAAGTTCTACTACGACCACGAATCCCACTGGGTAACCGACAGCAAGAACGCGATGATCGCGTCGGTGCCCGGCAGCTACCAGGAATTTCTTGGTTGCCCCGGAAACTGGCAACCCGGGTGCTTGAAGTCCTGGCTCAAGGACCTCGACGGTGATGGCATTTACACGTTCTCGACCCGCGCGATTCCCGCGGGCACGTACGAGGCCAAGGTCGCCATCAACGAGGGCTGGAACGAGAACTACGGACAGGATGGCGTTTCCGGAGGGCCGAATATCCCCTTCACGGTTGCCGCTTCTTGCTCCGAGATGGTGTTTTCATTCGATTCGACAACGAAGATCCTCACCATCAAGCCGGGCGCCTCAGCCATCCAGCCCAAGAGCGTGACCATCGCTGGAAGTCTGCAGAAAGCTCTCGGCTGCGCCGATGACTGGCAGCCTCCTTGCGAAGCCACGATGCTCACCTACGACGCCGAGGATGGCGTGTGGCAGAAAGCCTTCACCGTTCCAGCTGGCAGTTATGAATACAAGGTCGCATTGAACGGAACGTGGGACGAGAATTACGGAAAGAACGCCCAGCCGGGCGGCGCAAACATCCCCTTGAACCAGGCTGCGGCCGGGTCAGTCAAATTCTATTTCGACTACGCGACCAAGTGGATTACCGACAACAAGACGTCCATCATCGCGACCGTTCCGGGGAGTTTCCAGAAGTACCTTGGCTGCTCCGACAACTGGCAGCCGGGCTGCCTCCGGTCCTGGCTGCAGGACCCGGATGGCGACGGCATTTACACGTTCTCGACCCGCTCCCTGCCCGCGGGTGACTACGAAGGAAAGGTTGCCATCAACGAGGGCTGGGATGAGAACTACGGGATCGATGGTGCTCCTGGCGGTTCCAACATCGGATTCACGGTTCCCTCTTCGTGCATCGAAGTCTTCTTCTCGTGGGATTCCGTCACGAAGAAACTCACCATCAGTGCGTCAGGCGCCCCGAAGGGCAACCTGAAACGGGCCCGTGCGGTCATGGTTACCAGGGACACCGTCCTCTGGAACCTCACGGATGCCGCGGCAAACACCTATTACCTCAACTACTCCCCGGATGCCACGCTCGCCCTTGGAGCTGACGGCGTCACGGGCGGAACGAAGATCAAGCTGGCACTGGATCCGTCCGGCCCTTCCAGTGAGGTCAAGGCCAAGTTCCCGTACCTTTCGAGCTACCAGGCCTACAAGGTTCCCTCGAGCGAACTTTCCAAGCTCCCGATGATCCTCAAGGGTCAAGTGGCGGCCTCCGCAACCAACTCCCAGCCGGGCCCGGGCGGCGGATCGATGGTCGAGACGCTCGTCGACGCGACCGGCATGCAGATGCAGGGTGTTCTGGACGATCTCTTCACTTATGACGGACCTCTCGGCGTCACGTTCACCAATGGCGTTCCGACGATCCGCGTTTGGGCCCCCACCGCGAAGAACATCAACTTCCACCTCTTTGCAAAGTCCTCCGACACGGCAGCCGAGAAGATTCTGCCGATGACCGAAGGCGCAAAGGGCGTCTGGGAGATCACCGGAGAGGCGAGCTGGCTCAACAAGTTCTACCTCTTCGAGATCGACGTCTTCGTCCGCTCCACCGGCAAGTTCGAAAAGAACATCGTCACCGACCCCTACTCGCTGAGCCTGGCCATCAACAGCACCAAGAGCCAGATCGTCAACCTCGACGAACCCATCCTCAAACCGAGTGAATGGGATACCTACACCAAGCCCCGGATCGAAGCTCCCGAGGACATCGTCCTCTACGAACTCCACGTCCGCGATTTCAGCGCGAACGACCCGAGCGTGGCAGATGGCATGAAGGGGACGTACAAGGCCTTCACGCTAGCCGATTCAAACGGCATGAAGCACCTCTCCGCGCTCGCCAAGGCGGGTTTGACCCACGTGCATCTCCTGCCGGCGTTCGATATCGCCACCGTAAACGAAGACAAGAGCCAGTGGAAAGCGCCCGAGGGAGATCTCAAGTCTTATCCGCCCGACTCCGAACAGCAACAGGCTGCCATCGAGCCCATCAGAGACCTTGACGGGTTCAACTGGGGCTACGACCCCTGGCACTACACGGTACCCGAGGGGAGCTACTCCACGGTTCCCGATGGAGCTGGCCGCATTCTCGAATTCCGGCAGATGGTCCAAGGTCTCAACAAGACGGGTCTGCGCGTCGTCATGGACGTCGTTTACAACCACACGACGGCTTCGGGCCAGGATTCCAAATCGGTTCTTGACCGCGTCGTTCCCGGCTACTACCACCGCCTCAACGCGGACGGCAACGTGGAAACCAGCACCTGCTGCGCGAACACGGCCTCCGAGTTCACGATGATGGAGAAGCTGCTCATCGATTCCGTTCTCACCTGGACGAAAGCCTACAAGGTCGATGGCTACCGCTTCGACCTGATGGGCCACCACATGAAGAGCAACATTCTCAAGCTGCGGGCCGCTCTGGACGCTCTGACGCTTGCCAAGGACGGTGTCGATGGCAAGAGCGTCTACGTCTACGGCGAAGGCTGGGACTTCGGCGAAGTCGCCGGTAACGCTCGCGGTGTCAACGCAACACAGATCAACATGGCGGGAACGGGCATCGGCACGTTCAGCGACCGGGCCCGTGACGCCGTCCGCGGTGGCAGCCCGTTTGGCGGACTGCAGGACCAGGGCTTCGCCACCGGGCTCTTCACCGAACCAAACGGTGTGACTTCTGGGACATCGGCCGAGCAGAAGAGCCGCCTGCTCCTCTTCTCTGACCAGATTCGCGTTCAACTGGCTGGCAACCTCCAGAACTTCACCTTCCAGGACCGCACCGGCGCCATCACCATCGGAAAGGCCATCGACTACAACGGGCAGCCCTCCGGCTACACGATGGACCCGCAGGAACTTATCTCCTACGTGGAAGCCCACGACAACGAGACCTTCTTTGACATCGTCCAGACGAAGCTGGATCCGAAGCTGGCCATGTCTCAGCGAGTCCGTGCTCAGGCGCTCGGTCTGAGCTTTGTCCTCTTTGGTCAGGGAGTCCCCTTCATCCATGCGGGCGCGGAGATCCTCCGTTCCAAGTCTGGAGACAAGAACAGCTACAACTCGGGCGACTGGTTCAACAAACTCGACTTCACCTACCAGGAAAACAACTGGGGCGTTGGCCTTCCGCCTGCTGGCGACAACAAGAGCCTCTGGCCCATCTGGCAGCCGCTCCTGGCCAACCCGGCGATGAAGCCGTCCTCCAACGACATCAAGTCGATGTTCTCGTTCGTTCAGGAGTACCTGACGATCCGGAAGAGTTCCAAGCTCTTCCGCCTCCGCACGGCATCTGACATCGCGTCCTCGGTCTACCTCTACAACACGGGCGCTTCCCAGATCCCGGGCTTCATCATCATGAAGGTGACGGATCCGCTCGCCCGCTTCGACCGTCAGCGGTCAGAACTCTTCCTCTTCTTCAACCAGACTCCGTCTGCCCAGAACTTCGCGTATGCAAGCGGCCCAGGCTACCCGTACATGCTGCACCCGGTGCAGGCAAAGTCGGCGGACGCCGTGACCAAGACCGCCAAGTTCGACATCAAGACCGGAGTCTTCTCGGTTCCCGCCAAGACAGCGTCGGTCTTCATGCTGCCTCGCGGCTTTGCGACCCAGGTGTACTACCTCGTTTACGACATCAACAAGCTCGTAGGCGCGGGCGCGCTCACCCAGGCGCAGGCGCAACCTCTCTGGACAGCCCTGAACAATGCGATCGCGGCCTACTCCGCCACTGGCGAAGCCGCGGGCTTGCAAGCTCTCGGCGCCTTCATTCAGGCTGTTGCGGCTTCCCCGCTTGATGCAGCGACTAAGGCCCAGCTCAGCCAGGAAACCCTCAACATCATTACCTTCTTCCAGTCGCTGGCTTAAGACCATGGCTTTGCCCCTCTCTTCACGAAGAGAGGGGCAGGGCCCACAAAACAAGGGCCGGAGCACTCGCTCCGGCCCTTTTCCTTTTGCAGAAGAGATTTACCGGGAATCGGCGGGCACGTTACTTGGCAGCTCCACCCGGAACTTGGAACCCTGTCCAGGTTCGCTGTCGGCCGAAACGTCGCCGCCCATCATCTGGCAGAGCTTGCGGCTGATGACGAGGCCGAGCCCCGTGCCGCCGTACTTCTTTGACGTGCCAGCATCCGCCTGGGAAAACGGCTGGAAAATCCGGGTGAGTTGATCCCGGCTCATGCCGATTCCGGAATCGGCTACTTCGAAGACCACCATTTCTCCGCCCGGGCCAGCCTCTCGAAAACTCCTCAAGGTCACCGTGCCAGACTGCGTGAACTTCCCGGCGTTTCCGAGAAGGTTGAAGAGGATCTGGCGTAAACGCGTCACGTCGGCCGTCATCGAGCCGATATCCTCCGGGCACTCAACTTTCAACACATTGCTGTTGCGCTCGACCAGAGGTTGCACCGTGGAAGCGACATCGCTCAAGAGCGCCTGGATGCTGAACGTCTCGAGCATCAGCGCCATCTTTCCCGCCTCGATCTTCGAGAGATCGAGGATGTCGTTGATAAGTCCCAGGAGATGCTTGGCCGCGGCGTGGATCTTGTCGAGATCGGGGAGGAACTGCCGTTCCCCCATCGCGTCCGCATCTTCCTTCAGCATCTCGGTGTACCCGATGATGGCGTTGAGGGGGGTGCGCAGTTCGTGGCTCATGCTGGCCAGGAATTGGCTCTTGACGCGGTTGGCCTCCTCTGCCGCCGCCATGGCTTTCTCCGCCGCGTCGCGCTGAGCCGCGGCCTCTGAGAGCCGGGCGCTCCGGATTCTGATTGCGGCAATGTTCGCAAGAGCCGTCACCAGCCTCAGGTCCTCGAGCGAATATTCCTTCCTGCGAAGTTGCACATCCAAGTAGACGAGGCCCATGACGTCGTCTTCGACAAAGAGCGGAGCCGCAAGACAGGAAGAGATCCCCTGGAGTCTCAGAGAGTTCTGTGCGCTGGCGTTCTCTTCTGAATCCTGATCACTCTGCGAGCTGACAAAAAGAGCGCCTTTGCGGTGCCTCACGACCGAATCGAGGACCGTGCGGGAGATATTGAAGTTCTGCTGTTGCGTCCCCGAGGTGAACCGTGCGGCCGCCTGCACGAAATTTCCGTTGTAGTCCTTGATGAGAATGGCACCGCGATCCGCGTGAAGCACCTGAAAGAGCTTCTCGAGAATGAGCCCGAAGAGTTCATTCTGCGGACGGTCGTAAAGGAGTTCCTTGAAGACCTCGAACAGCAGCTCGAAAAACTGCCCGCGCAAAACGGGGTCGCCCGTGGTGCTCGAGATCGGGATCTGCAGAAGCCGCTGTGAAGAATAGAGGTGCAAGCTCGGATCAACTGGGCCTGAATGAACGAGCGTCGAATCCTCGGTTTCCTCGACCAGCACTTTCAAAATGATGGTCGTGTCGCCTATCAGAATCTGGTCGCCGGCGCGGATGTCTGTTTGTTGATAGACACGCTGACCATTCAGGAACGTCCCGAACCGCGAATTGAGATCCTCGATGCTGACGGAGTCTCCCTCGCGGGAAACCCGCGCGTGGATGCGTGACGCCCGGATATCCTCAAGAAGCACGTTCGCGGCATTCGAACGGCCGAGGATCACACTCCCACTCTCGAGAGGGACACGCCTCAGACCCGAACGGGAACTGAAAATCTCCAGCACGTACACGAGAAAGCCAAGCCCTTCGTCAATTGTAGCCGTCTTTCCCCGCCCGTGATGCGATACCAGGAACCCGGCATGAACCCTTCGTATCACGAGGCATGAAGCGTATGACTCATTGTGAACCGGGGGCTGTTTTTGGCAGGATTACATCTCGGGAACTGGTACGGCTCCCACAAAATAGGAGGTTCACCCATGGCCCTACTCATCACCGAGGAATGCATCAACTGCGGCGCGTGTCTGCCGGAGTGCCCGAACGAGGCCATTTCTCAGGGCGCGAACTACCACGAAATCGATCCGGCTCGCTGCACCGAGTGCGTTGGAGCCCACGACGCTCCGAAGTGCGTCGAGGTTTGCCCGGTGGATGGTTGCATCATCTCCGATCCAAACCACGTGGAGAGCCCAGAGGAACTCCAGGCCAAGTACGACAGCCTGCACTAGAAAAGAGACCTGAACGAGAACGCGGCCTTCGCGCTCATGGCTCATGCCGGAGCGCGAAGGGTGCTATTTCTCCCCGTGGAGTAAGGAGCTGTCATGCCTCGGAACATTCTTGTCACCGGAGGCGGAACAGGGCTTGGCCGGGCCACGGCCATGGCCTTTGCCAGATGCGGCGAGAACGTCGCCATCTGTGGCCGCAGGGCGCCTGTTCTTGAAGAAACGGCCCGGGCCCTCAAGGACGCCGGGGCTTTTGAGGTTCAAACGCTCATTTGCGATGTCCGCTACGACGACGACGTCGCGAAAATGGAGACAGAACTCTTCGATTTGTGGGGTCCCCTCGACGTTCTTGTCAACAACGCCGCCGGGAACTTCGTGTGCCCCGCCGAGAAGCTATCGCCCAATGGATGGAAGGCCGTCATCGACATCGTTCTCAATGGCACGTTCTTCGTCTCATCGGCGTTCGGGCGGAAGATGATCGCGGCTTTTGCCACGGACAGGAAGCAGCGTTCCATCGTCAATATCGTCGCGGACTACGCATGGGGAGCCGGGCCGGGTGTCATCCATTCGGCCGCGGCCAAGGCTGGAGTGCTCGCCATGACGCGGACCTTGGCCGTCGAGTGGGCCCGGTTCGGAATCCGGGCCAACTGCGTCTCGCCCGGCCCCTTCAAATCGGAAGGGACCGAAAGAAACCTCTGGCTAGACAGCCAGCTCGAGGAAGAAACCATCGGCTCCATTCCCCTGGGGCGTTTCACAACGGCGGTCGAGGTTGCCGAAGCGATCCTCTTCCTCGCCGACGAGGCGCGCGCCGCGTACATCACCGGCGCCTGTCTCCCCGTTGACGGGGGACACTGGCTCACGGGGTCCAACCTCGGGTTCATGTCAGCCATCGCGCGCGGCGTTCCCTTGGGACCAAGACCTCGGAAGAAGAGCTGAACTCAGGTCGCGGGCATGAAGTTCTCCTCCCGGACGCCGGGGTCCTTTTCCAAGAACCGCCTGACGGAAGCGGTGAACGTCCGGAGACGAGACTTCATCGACTTGACCGTGACGAATCCGGCGCGGGCGGGCCTGGAAACTCCCCCACAAGCTCTCCTCGCGCTCTCGGATGAGAGGGGACGGTTCTACGAGCCGGATCCGAGAGGCCTTCTCGCGGCGCGCGAGGCCGTCTGCAGTTCGTTTGCCGCTCACGGGTTCCAGCCGGACCCGCAAAACGTCATCTTGTGTGCCTCCTCGAGCGAGGCCTATTCGTGGCTCTTCAAGCTGCTGGCCGAACCCGGTGATTCGATCCTGGTGCCGGCACCGAGCTATCCGCTTCTGGATGCGCTCGCGGGACTCGAGTGCGTGCAGATTGCGCGTTACCGCCTCGACAAGGAAGACGGCTGGAAAGTGGCCTCTCATCTCATCGAAGAGGAGGCGAGGCGAATCACCGCAACGGGCGGGCGGGTGGCAGCCGTGGTTCTTGTCAATCCCAACAACCCGACGGGAACATCGATTACGGAGCCTGAGTTTTCGCGGCTGCTCTCCCTCTCGTCACGCCTGGGTTGGGCGGTGATCTCCGACGAGGTCTTCATCGACTACCGCTTCGACGCCGCCCCGGCCATGGTCCGTATCGCGGCATCGGCAGAGACGGGCCTCGTCTTCTCCCTGGGGGGACTTTCGAAGTCAGCTGGAATGCCGCAGCTCAAGCTCGGCTGGATCATCGCGGGAGGCGCCCAGCGCCTGGTGCAGGAGGCGCTGGAACGGCTCGAGTGGATTTCCGACTCTTTTCTCTCCGTGGGAACACCGGTGCAACTGGCGCTCCCAAAACTCCTCGAGGCGGGCCGGATGACCCAGGCGCGGATCCGCGAGCGAGTTCTCACGAACCGGTCTCGTCTCGTCCGCGCGTTCGAACACCTTCCCGCTTGCCAGGTCCTTCCCGTCCCCGGCGGCTGGTCGTGTGTCATTCGGATTCCCGCTGTCCTGCCAGAAGAGGAAGCCGTACTGAGGCTCCTTTCTGAAAACGACGTTCTCGTTCACCCTGGGTACTTCTTCGACTTCCCCTTCGAGGCGTTCCTTGTTTTCAGCCTCTTGCCAGAGCCGGACCTTTTCCGGGAAGGGGTGGCACGGCTGTGGGGTTTTCTGGAAGAGAGTTCGAAAGGGTAGGACATCAGGCCTTCGACCGCTCGAAGCTCCCGACGCAGTCTTTCGCCCGGTACACGGATCCACCAGCTTCCGAGACCAGGGCGTCATACCTGCGGCACAGTTGGATGAGTGCCGCGGCCTTGGACCGCGTCACGGGGAAATCGAGAGCCAGCGAGTACCCCTCCGGGGTATAGGCGTTGCGGAAACGGTCCTTGCGGTGCCTCTTGAGAACGCCCAGATAAGAAGGCATCCCGAAACGGTGCTGTAGCCTGATCGCCTCGGTGAAAACGGCGAGTGCGTTTTCTCTCGGCACGAAGAGCTGGTACTGAATGAACCCCATGGGCCGGTAGGCGCGGCGCCAGTCGGGAATAGCATCCAGAAGAAAATTGAAGTGAACGAGCGGCTGCCGGTAGACCACGCGCCCCGCTACCTTCGCCACAAGATACTTGGCGTAATTGACGGCCTTCATCCCGAGATCGAACGTTGCCATCGTTAGACCGCTCGCCAGAAACGATTTCGGGATGACGCCCGCAACGGTAGAAGGGACTTCCTGTGTCGCCAGATCCAGGCCTTTCCCTTTCGGGATATCACCCGCCGGCGTGTGATTCGCCACATGGACGGCGGAACGGCCCAGATTGCCGCCCCGGGGGTAACAGTCGATCCATGCGACCTGATACTCCCACTTTTCCTTCCCCTCCTCGATGCAGTCGAGTGTTGTCTTCAGATCACCCAGCGTGAAACCCTCCACGTCGAAGTAGCCCGTCTCGACCGGCTTCAAGTCGAGTTCAATCTCGAGGATTGGTCCCCCGGCCCCGTAACCCGCGACATGGTCGTGAAACCGCGGATCGGTTCTGGCGATGCGAACCGCCTCCCCCGCTTCGTCGAGGACCAGAAGGCTCTCCACGTGCTCGGCAAAGGAGCCGCGCTTGTAGTGGTTCTTACCGTGAATGTTGGCTGCGACCGCCCCGCCCATCGAAACAAACATCGTCCCGGGAACGACATGGGGCCAGAAACCCTTCGGCACGCCCTGCCGCCAGAGATCCGCGATCATGACCCCCGCCTGGGCCCGGACACGTCCCGGTTTCCCCTCGAGAAAGGTCAACTCCCGCAGTTTCGTCAAATCAACGACTGCACCGCGCGGACAGGTGGCCACCGGTCCGTACGACCTCCCGGCCCCCCTGAGCGTTACGGGAGTTCCCTCTTTTCGCAGCCGGGCAACGCACGCCTGGGCTTCCTCGACGGATGAGGGTGTGTGAACCTCCGAGATGGAGAAGTTGTAAAGGCCAAAACCCGAAACGAGGTCCGGACTCATGGGGGGCCAATCCGCTTGAACACGAACCGCGGAATGTGGCGCAAGATCATTCCGAGAAGTCCCCACCGGCGGTATACGTAGAAAACTTCGTGCCCTCGCTCGATGCGATCGTCGATGATTCGGGCCGCCTCATCCGGAGATGCAGCCCAGAAGATCCCTTCACGGCCCGCCAACATCTTGGTGAGCACGAAGCCCGGCTTCACCGTGGTTACTTGAACGCCAAACGGATGCAGCCGGTTTCTCAGGCCCTCGAGGTAACTCGTGAGCGCGGCCTTGGAAGCGCAGTAGGCGGGATTTGCCTTCCGGCCGCGATCACCAGCGATGGAAGAAATACCGGCGAGCTGTCCCTTCCCGGCTTTCATGAAGTAATTCGCCGCCATCCCAAGGAGCTGAACGGCGGCCATCGTATTCACTTGGAACATCGCGGCATCACCTTCTGGATCACACGTCACGCCATCGCCCGTGCTCATGATGCCCGCGACGTAAAAGAACAGATCGCAGTGACCCGTCACGGCAATGGCCTCGTCAAAAGCCTTCTCGAGACGGGCGTTCTCCCTGAGATCGCAAACGACCCCCTTGACCGTGGCGGCGGGGAAGGCGCCCATAAGTTCCGAAACGAGAGCCTTTAGTTTTTCAGAATCGCGGCCCAGGATCGTGACCCAGTAGCCCTTGGAGGCGTAGCGGTGCGCCAGAGCCTTGCCGATCCCATCGGTCGCTCCAACCAGAATGACTCTTTTCACAACAAACCTCGGCGAGAGCCCATGGTCTCACGCCAGACGCCTTATACCACGCGGGACTTCGCTATTGGTCTCACAGAAAAGACTTCAGGCAAGCTCGCCAGGGTCCGCTCGCCTTGAGCCGGGAGAGGTTGCCGAAGTGGCCCATGAACGTCCGGTTGATGAAAACGATGTCTTTCGGAAACTGCATGCCAGGAAGGACATTCAGGCTGTCCCACCCCAGTTCGATCACGCGGCGATAGACATGGTCGTCCTCCCCGAAGCGGTACGGGGTGCCAAACCGCAGAAGCTCGAGAACCAGTTCGAGATGAGGGTCGACCAACTCGGGGGGCAAATACTCTCCGTTTTTCCCGTGAACCCCCATTTTCGCCAAGATCTCGGGGATCTCATCGCCGTGGCCATTCAGGGCCGCCGTGCTGAGCGCCCGGTACCCCCGAACGAGACGGGCAGGGATCTCCTTCACGCACCCAAAGTCGTAAACGATGACTTCACCGCTCTTGAGAAACGAGAAGTTGGAGAGGTTCGGGTCCGCGTGAAGGATCCGGTGCTTGAAGATCCCGCGCAAGAGGAACTCGAAAAGGACGACGCCCCACTTGTCTCTCAGGGATTGATCGTATTCCTCCGAGCAGGCTTCGCCGGGGGAAATCCCGGGAACGTACTCCATCGTCAAAACCGTGCGGCACGTGGCGTCGTCGACGACTTTCGGGATGACGATCTCGGGTGTTCCGGCGTGAAGCAGGGTCATTCGCCGAATGTTCTCGGCCTCCCGAAGGTAGTCCAACTCCTCGCGTAAACGCGCTCGCAACTCATTCCAGACCGGGTCGAAGTCGATGTCGGCGATGAGTTTCACAAGCGATTTCAAGACGCGGCGCAGGTTGGCGAGATCCGCCTCGATCACGCGGTCGATCCCGGGGTACTGGATCTTGACCGCCACCGTTCGGCCGTCTTTCAGATATCCGCGATGAACCTGGCCGATGGAGGCGGCCGCAAAGGCCTCGGGTTCGATGCCCGAGAAGATCTCCTGGTAGCCAGGGAGCCTCGCCGCCAGTTCCCTCTCGACGACATCGAAAGGGATCTGTGGAGCCTCTTTCTGAAGCGTTCGAAGAACCGCCGCGACCTCCGGGGGCAAGAGAGCGTCGTGGAGGCTCAGCATTTGGCCCACCTTCATCGCGGCCCCTTTCAGTTCTCCGAGAGTCTCGGCAACACGCGAGGCGTTCAGAAGGAGGTTCTCGTGTCTCTTCTTCTCCCTCGTCGATGGCGAAACGAGAGCCGTGAGCCGCTGCCCTGTGACGGATGCCCCAACTTTTCCCGCGAGCCCCCCGAGACGGAGCAGTCTTCTGAGTGAGGACGAGATCAGCGGTTCTTCAGACATGAAGCTCTATCTTCCCCTAAAGCCACCCCAATCGGGATAGGCGGCATCACTCGTCTTGCCCCTCGCAGAGATGAGCACGCCGTGCCAGCAGCTCTTCTCTTCCACGAATCCCATTCCCCAGACGTTGTCCGTCCGTGTTTCAGACGTGACGGCGCCAATGCCGTGATTTGAAACTGAAAAGGGGAAGAGCGTCAGGGATGAACGGAGTGAAGGCCGAGCCCCGAAATATCCGGCAATCGCCTTTCCACGCCCATGGACAAAGATCGCTCGCCAAATCGCCAGCGGTTTCCCGTAAGCCATCTGTCGATGAAAGAGCGACTTCCCACAATGACTCCCTCGGAGAGGTACCGGATTCGATTCCGGAGGGCGGCCTCGGATGAAATTTCGCCCTTCTGGGCCTCTACTTCAGACACTTCGTCTCTCGTGAACCCCCGACAAACAGAGGACTCCTCGCCCACCGCGTAGAGAAGACGCCGGTACTCTGCCTGTACGATGCGCCATGATTCGGGTCTGCGAGGCATCAAGGATCGAATCCCGTCCCGGGCGCGTTCTCCGCCTCCTACAGCTTCCGCATACCCGCAGAACCGGTACTCTGAAGGGTCGGTTGCGATGCCTGCCCGGATCGGGTTCAAGTCAATGTAGAGGGCCATGGTCATGAGGGTGGTCTCTTCTCCCTCGACGATGACGCTTCTGAAGCGTTCCTCCCACAGGGTGCCTGAGCGATGGTGATTCCGGTTGTAGTAGACGCTGAAGCGCTGTTTGAGCGACTTCATGAAGTTCGAGAGGCTAAACATCCGGCGCGTGATGAAGGCGATTCGGGAACGGACCAGATCCAAAAGGCCGCCATCACGGAAGGAGTCAAGTTCGCGGCGTAGACCGATGACGAATTTCGCAGGGTAGAGAGCTGCGACGCGGGAGAGAACCTCCTCCTCGGTCAACTCTCGAGGCTCGGGAACCTCCACCAAGATGTGGAAATGGTTGGACATGATGCAGTAGGTGAGAACCTTCAGGCCATAGAAAGTCTCACACTGCCGGAGGATCCTGCGGAAGGTCTCCTTTTCCGGATCGCCCATGATGAATCTGCGGTCGACGACCCGGGAGATGCAGTGAAAGAACCCGGTTTGGGAACCCTCTACCGGAAACGCTCGCGCCGTTCGCATCGGCAGAGCCTACCATATAATTTGTCTGTCCCTGTCTTTATTCATTCCGTCGCTGTACAAGAAAACGCCCTCCGGGCTTTTCAACCCGGAGGGCGTCGGGGCGAGCCCCTGAGTTTCGACGAAGGCTCAGTTCATGCGCTCGACGACAGTGGCGATGCCCTGGCCGAGGCCAATGCACATCGTGGCAATTCCGGTAGAGGCGTTCTTCTCCTTCATGACGCCGAGCAGGGTGGTGATGATCCGGGCGCCTGAGCAGCCGAGCGGGTGCCCGAGGGCGATGGCGCCGCCGTTGAGGTTGACCTTCTCGTCCACGACGGGCAGGAGGCCGAGATCCTTCAACACTGGCAGCGACTGCGCCGCAAAGGCCTCGTTGAGTTCGAAGACGTCGATGTCCTCGATCTTCATTCCGGCGCGCTTGAGAACTTTTTGCACCGCGGGAACCGGGCCATACCCCATGATGGACGGATCAACGCCGGCAGAGCCCATCGCCTTCACGCGAGCGATGGGCGAAAGCCCAAGGTCCTTCGCTTTCTGTTCCGACATCACGAGAATCGCGGACGCACCGTCAGAGATCGCGGAGGAGTTGCCGGCGGTCACGGTTCCATTTTTCGGATCAAAAGCCGGGCGGAGTTTGGAGAGGCCATCGAGACTGGTCTCGGGGCGGATGACTTCATCGAAGTCAAAGAGTTGCGGGGCACCCTTCTCATCGTGCCCCACGATCGGGATGATCTCGTTTTTGAAGCGGCCTTCGGTCATGGCCGCGGCCGCGCGCTGATGCGACCGGAGGGCGAACTTGTCCTGCTCTTCGCGGCCGATCTTGTGCATCCGCGCGAGGTATTCGGCCGTGATACCCATTGCCATCGCGCCCTTGGCGGTTCTCTTGGTCATGGCCGGGTTTGGGTCGACGCCGTGCGTCATGGGGACGTGCCCCATGTGCTCGACACCACCGATGACGAAGAGATCGCCGTTTCCAGACTGGATGGCCATGGCGGCCGTGTGGAGCGCCTGCATTGAGGAGCCGCAGAGACGGTTCACGGTCTGCCCGGGAACTTCCTTCGGAAGGCCTGCCTGAAGCCCCGCAAAACGGCCGATGTTGTAGGCCTGCTCGAGTGTCTGCTGGACACACCCCCAGATGACGTCCTCGATTTCGGCCAGATTGACAGCCGGATACCTGGCCAGAAGTCCCTTAATGACCTCGGCGGAGAGGTCTTCCGCTCTCACGTAACGGAACATGCCGCCCTTGGAGCGGCCCATGGGGGTGCGGACGGCGTCGATGATGACTGCGTTTTGCATGGAATCACACTCCGGCGTGGAACGTCTTTCCCGCCTTGGCGAGATCACGTAACTGGGTGGTCGGTTCGTAGAGTTTTCCGAGTTCAGCGTGCTTTTCCGCGGCAGCCAGCACGTTGGGGGTGCCGAGGGCATCCACATAACGGAAGATGCCGCCGCGGAACGGCGGGAAGCCGAGGCCGTAGAGCAGGGAGATGTCAACTTCGACGGGTGTCGAGACGATGTCCTCCTCGAGGCAGCGAGAGCATTCGAGGAGCATCGGCAGCATCATCCGGTCGATGATGTCTTGATCAGTCACTTCCTTCTCAGCCCTCTGAACGGCGTTGAGCATCTCGGGAACGGCGGGGTCCGCTTCCTTCTTCGGGGGGCCCTTCTTTTGCGGGGCGTAAGCGTAGAAACCCTTGCCGTTCTTCTGCCCGAAGCGTGTGGCCTCGAACATCAAATCCATGGCGGTCTTCGAATCATGGCCCATCCGGTCCGGGAATGCGGCCTTCATGACCGCGGCGGCGTGGTGACCCGTGTCGATCCCAACAACGTCGAGGAGGTAGGCGGGCCCCATCGGCCACCCCCACTTTTCCATCACCTTGTCGATACGCTTGAAGTCGACACCATCGCTCACAAGCTTGAGGAATCCATCGAAGTAGGGGAAGAGGACCCTGTTGACGAGGAAGCCCGCGCAGTCGTTGACGACGATTGGAGTTTTCCCCATTGCCTGGGCGTAGGCGACCCCGGTAGCAATCGCAGCCGGACTCGATTTCTTGCCGCGAATGATCTCGACGAGGGGCATCCGGGGCACCGGGTTGAAGAAGTGCATGCCGCAGAAGTTCTCGGGGCGCCTGAGGGCCTCGGCCAGGAGTGTGATCGAGATGGTCGATGTGTTGCTCGCCAGGATCGCGTCTTCCCTGATGAGAGACTCGACATCCGCAAGAACCGTCTTCTTGATCTTCTCGCTCTCGACGACGGCCTCGACGATGAAGTCGACCTCGCCGAAGTCACCGTAGGTGAGGGCCGGCTTGATGCGGGCGACTGTCTCGGCCATCTTCGCCGTTGTGAGCTTGCCCCGCTCCACCTGCTTGTCGAGGAGTTTCACCGCCTCGCCCATGCCGAGGTCGAGTTGTTTCTGGGCGATGTCCTTCATCACGACAGGAATGCCGCGCGAAGCTGACTGGTAGGCGATTCCTCCGCCCATGATGCCAGCACCGAGCACCGCGCCGAATTTCACGGGACGGGCTTCTTTCGTGTGTTTTCTGGCAATTTTCTTGACCATCTGGTCGCCCAGGAAGACCGCGACGAGAGATGCCGCCGTCGGGGTCCGGGCAATCTTGGCAAATGTTACGGCTTCGATCTTGAGGGCCTCATCACGCATGAGACCGGCGCCCTTCTGCATAACCTCGATGGCGGCGACCGGCGATGGGTAGTTCGGGCCAGCCTTTCCAGCCACGAAGGCCTTGGAGATTTCGAAAACCATGCCCGCTTCGATCTTGTCGAGTTTCAGGGGCGAGATTTTCTCCAGACGCCTGGCCTTCCAGTCGAGTTTTCCATCAGCGGCATCACGCAGAACCTTGAGCGCTGCCCCACGCAGGTCCGCGGCAGCCACCGCGCCGTCCACCGCGCCGATCTTCATGGCGTCCGTGCACGAGTACTGCTCGCCACCGGCGATCCACTCGATGGCGTTGTCCGCGCCCGAAAGCCGAGAGAGACGCACCGTACCCCCCCAGCCAGGGAAGATGCCGAGCTTCGTTTCGGGAAGACCAACCTTCGTCTCGGCCGACATGATGCGGTAGCTCGCCGAAAGACAGAGTTCGAAGCCCCCGCCCAGAGCGACGCCATTTATGGCAACCACGGATGGGAACGGAAGATCCTCGATATCGGAAAACACGCCGTCCGTGGCGAGCAGCCATTCGACCAGTTCGTCTTCGGTCTTCTTGAAATGCTGAAGGAACTCCGTCACGTCGGCCCCAACGATGAAGCAATCCTTGCCGCTCGTGAGCAGGAGACCGCGGACGTCCTTCTGTTCCTTCAGAACGTTCACCGCCTCCCGGAGTTCATTGATGGTGAGGGTGTTGAACTTATTGACGGAGTCGCCTTCCAAATCGAACTTGAGTTCGACGAAGCCGTTCTCCATCGGAAGGCATTGAATAGCCTTCCCATTGTAGAGGCATGCGACCGCCGGGTCTTGCTCTTTCATCGAGATGCTCTCCTCGTAACGACGCGGAACGCGGGGAACGTTCCATGCCACAATCATAGTCCGTTAACGTGTTCTGTGCAGTCCCCGAACCCTTTAATTCGCGCCCTCTGCCCGCACTGAGTCTTGAAGTGCGGGCGCTTGTCGGTTCTTATGCATGGCCACGCACTGTGGTCACCGCATAAACGCGCGCGGCCCCTAACTCTGCGGGGTGCCTCTGAGGTTCTTCTGGATCAGCCGCTGCCCGCGTTCTTTCGCCTTCACGAGGTCGTACTCGAGGGCGGTGTCGAAGTACATCCAGCACTCCACGGGCTGCCCCTGCGACAATCCCGGGGAAAGGCTCCATTTGGAGGTGACGGCGCGCATCCAATGCAGGATGAGGGATTCATTCGATTTACCGACTGGCACAACGCGCTGGACGGCTCCGGTATTGGAGATTTGCAAAAGAGCCGTGAACCGTGACCGGAGTTTGTTCGCCTCGTATTTCCATGTGAGTTTCTTGGCGGAAGGCATGATGTCAACGTCCTCGACGGATACGGCAGAAGCGTCCTTGGGCCCAATTTCTCTCGGATAGCGTGCCATCCAGTCCTCATTCGAGGACTCCTTGACGGGGGGCTGGAGGGGATCGGTCTTTTCCAGGGGCCGCAAGGTGAAGGTTGCAAACGTCCCTTTTTCAATCTCGACATCGAGATCGAACGCGACGGTGGCCCAAGTGCGCACGGGACGGCCTTCCTTTTTGCCCGGCTCGAAAGCCCACCGCGGCATCAAATAGGTTGCCGTTGGCTCGAACCCCTTCACCGGCGGTTCGATGGCCTGAACGTCCGAGACCTTACCTGTCTCCTCGACACGCATGGTAAGAAAGAGGGTCGTCCGGCTTTCGAAATCTCCGGGCTGCCCCGGAATCTGTAGTTTTGGAGGCTGCTCGACGGCGCGGTACAGGGGGTGCAGGTACGGGACCTCGGCCGGCCCGGGCCGGCCCGCCCCCGGGAACAACTCCATGGCGGCCGTTGGTTTTTGGGCTGCCACGGGGCTTCTAGCGATCAACGAGAACCCAGACACCAGAACAAGGAGGAAAAGAGAAGATCCCGTCTTTCTGGCCAGTCCGGAAGCGTCCATTCCTGGAATTCTAACTGTCTGGCAAGGCATCACTTCATCTCCGACCAATTACGCGCAAACGCCACGTCCACCGTCAGGGGCACGCGCAGGGAGGCCACGTTTTCCATGATCTCCCGAACCCTGCCGGAGACCGCCTCGCGCACATCCTCGCCACACTCCAGAACGAGTTCGTCGTGCACCTGCAAGAGAAGGCGGGCATCTGGAAATTCGGCTGGCAATACGCCTTGGAGCTTGATCATCGCCCTTTTGATGAGGTCGGCGGCCGTTCCCTGAAAGGGCGCATTCAGGGCCATTCGTTCGGCGTTCGAGCGGATGGCAAAGTTGCGGTCCTTGATCCCGGGAATAGGTCGAAACCGTCCAAAAAGGGTCTCGGTTCCTCCCTTCTCCCTGGCCTCCTCAACAATGCGGTCGAGGCACCCCTTGATCCTGGGGAACCTCTCGAAATAGGCGGAGATGAACTTCTTTGCTTCCTTTTGGGGAACGCCCAGCTGGCCCGCCAGAGCATAAGGACCCATTCCGTAGAGAATTCCGAAGTTGATGGCCTTGGCGCCCCGGCGCTGCTCGCCCGTAACGAGCAGCGGGTCGATTCCGAAGACGCGGGCCGCCGTGGCCCGGTGGATGTCTTCCCCGCGCGTAAACACGTCGATGAGCGCCTCGTCCCCCGAGAAGTGGGCGAGAAGCCGCAACTCGATTTGCGAGTAATCCGCCGAGATCAGAACCCGGCCGGGCGGGGCCACGAAGGCGCGCCGGATGGCCCGGCCCTCCGCCGTCCGGATCGGAATGTTCTGCAGGTTTGGATCGTTGGAGGAGAGCCGGCCCGTGGCCGCGACGGCCTGGTCGAAGCGCGTGTGGATACGGCCATCCCTGGCGATGTGCGCCGGCAACGCATCGACGTAGGTCCCCTTTAGCTTGGAAATCTCACGCCAGGTCAAGACGAGTTTTGGCAAGGGCCCGCGCCCCATGGACATGAGTTCCTCGAGAACTTCTGATCCCGTCGCGTAGGACTTCGTTTTGGCCGTTTTCTTGAGCGCCGTATAGCCGAGCTTCTCGAACAGGATTCTGCCCAGCTGCTGAGGCGACCCGATATTGAATTTTTCCCCCGCCGCGGCGTGGATCTCGCTTTCCAGCGTCCCGAGCCGCGATTCGAATTCCCTCGAGAGGTCCAGAAGCACCGCCCGGTCGACGAGGATTCCGTTTGACTCCATACCGGCCAGAACCGCCGAAAGAGGGAACTCGAACTCTTCGAGGAGTTTCCGGAGCACGCTCTCACCAGAACCGAGCAGTTCGGAAAGACGCGCATGAAGTAATGACGTCAACTGGACACGCTGCCCCAGATAGCGGAGTCCTTCCACCGAGGAAAGAGGCGGTTGCGCCTCGAGAAGCGTTGCGGTGCTCCCTGCGCTGGTCCCTGCCGTGAAGGAAATGAGCCTCTCCTTCGGGATTCCCAGGAAGTGAGAGGCGTCTCCCTCGAAGTCGTGTGTGAAGAGCCCTGGGGCCAGGACGTAGGCTGCAAGCATCAAATCGAAGAAACGCACCGGGGGACTGATCCCGAGCGTCCTGGCCGCCAGCATGGCCTTCTTCGCTCCGTGCAGCACCACGGTTATCCCGGGTGTCGTAAATACACTTTCCAGAAAGCGCGAGGAAAGCGCGGCATTCTCGCCCGAAAGAGGAAGAGCGAACGGCCCCGTATCACCCGACGCGCAGGCAACAGCCAGCGGTTCCTCCGGAAACGGGTTACCCCTGGCGGTCTCGAGGAAGAGGGCGAGGACTCCCTCTGAACGGGCTCTTTCGAGAAGCCTGGCGAGTTCCTCTTCCGATGGAGCCCACTGGGCCGCGTGATCTGGCAGTGACTCCAGACGCGGGGCGGATTCCCTCGCAATCGTATCGAGCCCCATTTCTCTCATGAGTTTCAGAAACCCGAGGGATTCCAAAAACAGCGCGAGTTCTCGCTGTGAGGCGGAATCGAGCGTCCTCATGCCAAAGCCTGCGAGGATCTCGCCGGCATCTGCGGAGGCTTGAACCGGAGCGTCCTTCCTCACGGTGGCAAGCGTCCTCGAGTGAAAAGCCGAGTCGCGGCCTCGCTCCAGGCACTCGCGCCTCTTCCCCTTGATGCTGTCGATTTGCTCGTAGATCTTCTCGAGCGGCCCAAACTGGTTGACGAGTTCCTTCGCTCCCTTTTCACCGATTCCAGCCACACCGGGAATGTTGTCGGAGGCGTCACCCATCAGGGCAAGGACATCCACGACGAGGTGAGGCGGCACGCCGAAGAGGTCCTTGACGCCTTCTACCCCCAGAAGGCGTTCTTCCTTGGGGTGCCAGACCGAGATGGTGTCTTTCTCGACGAGCTGGAAGAGGTCTTTGTCTGCGGAGGCAATCTCGACCCTGAGCCCCGCCTGGGCCGCGCGGTCTGCAAGGGTTGCGATCAGGTCATCCGCCTCAAACCCAGGCTCCTCCACGACCGTAAGGCCCATCAGCCGGCAGAGTTTCTTGGCGTCATCGACCTGAAGAACGAGGTCTTCGGGCATTGGCGGACGCTGGGCCTTGTAGGTGGCATCCATCTCGTGCCGGAATGTCTTCTCGGGCCGGTCGAACGCCACCGCGCAGGCAGCTGGCTTTCTCGCCTGGAGAAGGCCCCTGAGCATGTTGGCAAAACCAAACGTCGCATTCGTGGGCCGCCCATCTGGCGCGGTCAGCGGCCGAATGGCGTGGAAGGCCCGGTACAGGTATCCGGAGGCGTCGATGAGCGCGAGGAGCGGTGCGGTGGTCATCCGCTAGAGTCTAATGGCCCAAGTTGATTCGTAGAATCGGACAAGCGAGCCCGCCGATGCCTGAGAGCCTCCTTTCCCAAAGACCAGGTCCCCCGGTGACTAATCGTGAGCTGGCATCGGCCCTTCTGGCGCTCTCCGCGGCGGAGCACCCCGGAAGCCGTCCCGCGTCGGAATTTCGCTCGGCTGCGTGGACGCTGAGGCAGCTGCCGGACGAACTCTTTGGCCGGCGCGTGCGCATTGCTGCCCTTCCCGGCATCTCGGTTCGGGCCGCGGACGCAATAGAAGCCTTCCTGGCTTGCCGCACTGACGAGTGCATCACCGACCGGGTGACGGCCCTTCTCGATCGCGAGGACCCGAGGCGAGACCTCAAGAGGGACTTTCTCTCTCGCGCGGATGTCGACCGGATTCTCGGCTCACCTGCCGCGGATTCCAGAATCTCCATGCAGGATTTGCGCGGAGACCTGCACCTGCATACCGACCGCTCGGATGGCAAGATTCCGCTCTCGACGCTCTACCGGACGCTCGCCTTTCGCGGGGACTCATACGGCTTTTTGACTGACCATGCGCGGGACTGTGCGATTGCGGGCGGGCTTTTTCCGGCGGATTTCGCGGCCGAGAGGCGCCAGCTGGATGCCCTCAATTCCCGGTGTGACTCGGGGTTCCACTTCTTCCTGGGCGCCGAGTCCAATATCGCCGAGGATGGGACCATCGACATCACCCCCAGCCGTGTACCGGAATTGGATGCCGTGGTTGCTTCCATCCATTCGGAACTCAGAAGCCCCAGGGATCAGACGGCCCGCCTGATTCGAGCCATCGAGACGCCCGGCGTCGCTGTGCTGGGGCACCCGAAAGGCCGGATCTATGATATGAGGGCTGGGATTCGCGCCGACTGGCCGCGGGTCTTCGATGCCGCGGCACAGAGCCGTGTCGCCATCGAATTGAACGGCTGTCCCGAGCGTCTGGATCTGCCACCATCACTTGCCGCGCTCGCCGCCGAGGCGGGCTGTCTCTTTTCCATTTCGAGCGATGCTCATGCTCACCGGCACCTCGATTTCTTGAGGTATGCACTCGCGGTGGCCCGTCTCGCCGCCCTGCCCGCGGAACGGGTCGTCAACACCTGGTCGCGGGAGCGGTTTACCGAATGGCTCGAGGAGAGAAGAGGCCCGGCGCCGCGCTGAGAGGTTTTCTCGGAAAGAACCCTTGACGTAACCCTCTCGAGACACTAGGTTTTCGGAGGCTTCCCGCTGGGCGGGAAGGAACAGGCAACGGCTCGCGGAGATCTCTACCAGGAGACTTCGACGGGACCGCTGGGAAGGCGCCGCTGGCGATTGGGCACTGGGAGCGGACGATCCGCTGTGGACACCGACTCTAATCAGCGACCTGGATTGGCTGGCAGGTGAGAACGGGGCGTGTGTGCACGCCACGGCCGCCCGGGCGCCTCCCGGAGACGGGAGGACGAGGTGACACAACCCTATGGTGGAAGCACGGCACCCGCACAACGGATAACCGCACCCGGCCTGCGCGCACTCAAGGGTGTGCGCAAGATCACGTCGCTGACGGCTTACGATGCCCCGACGGCGGCTCTTCTCGACGCGGCCGGCGTGGACATGCTCCTGGTGGGCGACTCGATTGAGATGGCCGTCTACGGGGCCGCCGATACCCTTGGCGCCACGCTGGACCGGATGGTGCCCCACGCTCGTGCGGTGGCGGGCGCCGCCCGGCGGGCACTTGTTGCGGGCGACATGCCGTATCTCTCTTACCACACGACTCCCGCCGAAGCGGTGAGGAACGCGGCGCGTTTTATCGTCGAGGGCGGGTGCCGGGCCGTCAAGCTGGAGGGGGGGACCCAGCGGCTCCCGATGATCGAGGCGATCCTCAACGCCGAGATTCCCGTCATTGGTCACATCGGGCTCACCCCCCAGTCGGTCAACGCACTCGGCGGATTCAAGGTCCAGGGAAAAACGAGAAGCGAGGCGGACCGGCTCGTGGAGGAAGCAGAGCGGCTTACGGACGCGGGCATCTTCGCGCTCGTGCTGGAATGCGTCCCCTCGGAGCTTGCGGAGAGGATCACCAAGGCCGTTCCCGTTCCGACCATCGGAATCGGAGCGGGCCCCTTCTGTGATGGTCAGATTCTCGTCATCCACGATCTCATTGGGTTTCACCCTCCGGGTACGAAGAACCCCAAATTCGTCAAGCGGTACGCGGAAGTGGGTTCGATCGTGGCAGACGCGGCAAGAGCTTACGTACGGGATGTGGTCGAGGGACGCTTCCCTTCGGATGAAGCAAAGAAGCGGAGTGAAAGGCTGGATTCCTCCGAGCCGGTCACTGCTCCGGCACAGGTGTGGCCGCAGTGAAGATCGTCACGGGTATCCCCGATCTTCGCGCCGCCATCGGCGCCCGGAGGCGTGGCGGAGACCGGATCGGCTTCGTACCGACGATGGGGGCCCTTCACGCGGGGCACCTGGCCCTCGTGGAATCCGCGCGGGAACGAACCGGCTTCGTCGTGGTTTCGATCTTCGTCAACCCGAGGCAGTTTGGTCCTGCCGAGGACTTCTCCCGGTACCCGCGGGATCTGGCGGGCGACGCACGGCTTCTCGAATCGGCTGGGACCAGTCTTCTTTTCGCTCCGGGTATCGAGGAAATGTACCCCCCGGGATTTTCGACAACGGTGCACGTCTCCGGCGTGTCGGAAGGAATGGAGGGAGCCCGACGCCCGGGCCATTTCGAGGGGGTCGCGACCGTCGTGACGCGCCTCTTTTGTCTCGTGCTGCCTGACGTCGCCGTTTTTGGGCAGAAAGATGGCCAGCAACTCGCGGTCGTGAAGCGGCTCACCGCAGACTTGGGCCTTCCCATCGAAATCGTGGAGGGCGAGACCGTGCGAGAGGCGGACGGGCTGGCCCTCTCTTCTCGCAACCGGTATCTCAGTGAGCAGAACCGCGACAAGGCCCCGCTCCTGTACCAGGCGCTCAGCCTCGGGAAAGAAACCTGGGAGAAAGGCGAGCGGCGCGCAGAGCGCATTCTTGAAATCGTGGCGCGGCGCGTCGGAGAGGAACCCTTATTCAAACTCGACGCCCTCGACCTCGTCAGCCTCGAAACGATGCAACCCCTCTCTCTCATCGACCAGCCCGCAATGCTCGCCGTTGCGGCTTTTCTCGGTTCAACCCGGCTAATCGACAACGTGAGGCTCGTATGAAACTCAGCATGCTCAAGGCAAAAATCCACCGGGCCACTGTGACCGGCGCCAACCTCGATTACGAGGGATCGGTGACGATCGATCAGGACCTTCTCTCCGCCTCGGGAATCCTCCCTTATGAGCGGGTCGAGATCTACAACATCACCCGGGGAAGCCGGCTCGCAACGTACGCCATCGCCGGGGAAGCGGGATCCGGGTCCATTGAAATCAACGGAGCCGCCGCGCATCTCGTGGGGCGCGGGGACCTCGTCATCATTGCCGCGTACGCGGAGATGAGCCCGGAAGAAGCGCGCCAGCACAAGCCCGGTCTCGTTTTTGTCGACGCTAAAAACCGTGTCAAGACGTTGAAATCCGCCGAACTTCCGGCGACGGTTACGGTCTAAAAACCCGTCCGGATGCTCGATTCGGCCGGGCCTTTCACTTTTCTCTTGAAACAAAACGCGTTTTCCGTTTTGATTACAGGCAACGGCCGGTGGAATTCCGTGGTCCTAACCCAGGATGCCTCGCGCGGCTCAGGTTCTTGTCTCAGGAGGTTTTTCCCATTCTCAGTCGGCGGGGTTACAACCTGGCTACACCCCCCTTGGAGGCTCTGACGAATCAGAGAGCCTCTCTTTCCCTCACTTTTTTCATGAATACCCAACAGGATCAGGTCCTGCCGAGTGCAGGTCTGTAAGTCCCCTCAAACCGGTCGGTAGAAACGGCCACGGAGTGAATTGATGTACACGGATAAGAGCATTGCTTGCATGGATTGCGGTGCGCCCTTCATTTTTACAGCCAACGAGCAGGCGTTCTACGCGCAGAAAGGGTTCGCCAATGAGCCCAAGCGCTGCAAGAATTGCCGCGACAAGCGCAAGAGCGGCGGGTCGGGCGATGGTGGTTCCCGTTCCCTTTACTCGGTGACGTGCGACGCGTGCGGACGCCAGACTCAGGTTCCGTTCAACCCGACGAACGGGAAGCCCGTCTATTGCCGCGAATGCTTCAACGGCCGCCGTACGGCCTCTCGCTGACCCATCCCTTCGCAAAATGAATACGCCGGCCCAGGGAAACCTGGGCCGTTTTTTTCTGGCCTACTTCCCAGACATCTCTGGCCCTCCGCCCATGCGTAAGTCTGTAAGACGGTGTTCTGCTTCCCCGAAGCCAACCCTTCGGCCGGGTCCTTCAACCCCGCAAAGCGCGTCGCGGTCCCGGAACCCTGCCGCGGCTTGCGGACCATGATGAAAGGGGGATGGATGAAATGAACCATCCCTTGATAGAGGCTCACCGCGGAGTTGCCGGGCCGTTTCGCTAAAACCTGCGTGCAGGCAGTCATGGAACCTGAGGGGGCTCAGAAGGGCCATCAGGGGCGAACAAGATGGATGCCCAGCCCTGCGATATCCGGTAACCGCCACTCCGGCCCCCTGGACAGGGACCGTTCGCCGAACCGCCAGCGGTTTCCCGTAAGCCACCCATCGATGAAGGACCGGCTTCCGACTATGATTCCCTCGGAAAGGTGCCGGATCCGTTTCCTTAGGGCGGCCCCGGCGGGAAGCTCTCCGCCCTTGGCTTCCACACCAGACACCTCATCACTCGTAAAACCCTGACGAACAGAGGATTCCTTGCCCACCGCGTAGAGAAGACGCCGGTACTCTGCTTGGACGATGCGCCATGATTCGGGTTTGAGAGGCATCAAGGATCGAATCCCCTCCCGGGCACGTTCTCCGCCTCCTACACCCTCCGCGTATCCGCAAAACCGGTATTCCGCAGGGTCGGTTGCAATGCCCGCTCGAATCGGGTTCAAGTCAATGTAAAGGGCCATGGTCATGAGGGTGGTTTCCTCCCCCTCGACGATGACGCTTTTGAAACGTTCCTCCCACAGGGTGCCTTTTCGCTGGTGATTCCTGTTGTAGAAGCTGCTGAAACGCTGTTTGAGCGACTTCATGAAGTTCGAGAGGCTAAACATTCGGCGTGTGAAGGAGGCGAGCCGGGAACGGACGAGATCGAGGAGACCAGCCTCCCGGAAGGCCTCGAGTTCGCGGTTCAGCCCGATGACGAACTTCGCCGGGTAGAGAGCGGCGACGCGGGAGAGAACCTCCTCCTCGGTCAACTCCCGAGGTTCGGGAACCTCCACCAAGATGTGGAAGTGGTTGGACATGATGCAGTAGGTGAAGACTTTCAGGCCATAGAAGGCTTCACATTGCCGGAGGATCTTGCGGAAGGTCTCCTTTTCCGGGTCACCCATGATGAATCTGCGGTCGACAACCCGGGAGATGCAGTGGAAGAACCCGGTCTGGGAACCTTCTTGCGGAAACGCTCGCGCCGTTCGCATAGGAAAAGTCTACCATAAATTTGTCCGTCCCTTACCATAAATTTGTCCGTCCCTAATACCTGTTCCTCATGAGGCGAAAGCTCCGAAGATGAGGCCCGTCACCGTTGCCATCACGATGACGAGACCGACGTAGGCGAAAGTCTTCTTGAACCCTAGGTACGAATTGATGACGATCATGCTGGGAAGTGAGAGGGCCGGCCCCGCGAGGAGGAGGGCAAGAGCGGGCCCCTTACCCATCCCCGAACCGGTCAACCCTTGCAGGATGGGAATCTCGGTCAGTGTCGCGAAGTACATGAAGGCGCCCGCCACGGACGACAGCAGGTTTGCCGTGATGGAGTTCCCGCCAACCGAGCCCGCAATCCAGGCGTCCGGAATGAGTCCGGAGTCCTGCCCGGGCCGCCCCATTAACCAGCCGGAAACGAGAACGCCACCGAGCAAAAGAGGCAGAATCTGCTTCGCGAACTCCCACGTCCCGAGGACCCAGTTCTCGAGTTCTTCGCGGTCGTACCAGCGTCCCATCATCCAGAAGAGGAGGACGAGAGCAGCGCCAGCCAGGTACCAGTGGATCTCCCAGATCGCCGCGAAGAAGCCGACGCTCTTGTTCGGGGCCCCCCAGTTGGCGAAAACGAGAAAGGCGACCATCGAGCCAAGGAAAGACGCGTCCTGCCAGCCCTCGCGCCTTCCCGTCCGCGCGGCCGCTCCCGCCGCGGCGAACGGATCGGGACCGTTACGAACGCGCTCTTCGTCCTCCTTCTTGAAAAGCGCCGCCATAGTCAAGCCGATGACAACTGCGAAGACGATGGCTCCCGTCGCGCGCGCAAGGCCAATCTCCAGGCCCAAGACGCGGGCCGTCAAGATCATGGCGAGCACGTTGATCGCGGGGCCAGAGTAGAGAAAGGCCGAGGCGGGGCCAAGTCCAGCCCCTCTCTTGTAGATGCTCCCGAAGAGCGGAAGAACCGTGCAGGAACAGACAGCCAGGATAGCTCCGGAAACGGACGCGACCCCGTACGCGACAGGACGCCGGGCCGAGGCGCCCAGGTACTTCATCACTGCTCCCTGGCTGATGAACTGCCCGATCGCGCCCGCGATGAAGAAGGCCGGGACGAGACACAGCAGAACATGTTCCCGGGCGTAGTCTCGAAGGAGCGCGAAGCCCTCGGGAAGGGCCTTCTGGAAACGGCTGCTCTCCAGCGGCAGGAAGTAGGCCCCCAGGAAGACTCCGAGGATGAGGAGGAGCTTTGTCCTCTCTTTCATGAAATTCCTCCGGGCGGCGGGGAAACGCCCACCTTCAGGCAGCTGCCAGGATGGACCGGATCTCTTCCGCCTTCGGAATCCGTCCGGAGAAGACCACTTTCCCTTCGATCGCAACCCCGGGTGTCGCGAGGAGCCCGAGTTCGATCATTCGCTCCATCGCCTCGACTTTCACGACCGAGAATGGGAGCTTCTCGCTCTCGACGACGTGAGAGACGACGCGGAAGGTTTCCCTGCAGCGGGCGCATCCGGGACCAAGGACTTCAATCGTTCGCTTTTGAATCTCCGACATGGCTACTCCGATCATTTCGTTACTAGGCGAAATATAATATGGAGGGCCTGCCCCGTCAACGGAGATGGTCCACCGAGTTCCACATCCGGTAAGCTCCGGCGGGCATGGCTACGCCCCTTTCCTCCCTGACGAGAGTTCTCAAGGCCCTCTCGCACCCGGGCCGGCTCCGAATCCTCGCGATGCTCGCCGAAGGGGAACTTTGTGTCTGCCAGCTCACGGCCGTCTTGAAGTTCGCGCCCTCCACGGTCTCGGCCCATCTGGCGGAACTGAAGAGAGCGGGGCTGATCCTCGAGGAGAAGAGGTCCAAGTTCGTCTTTTACGCGCTTGCCACCGACCAGGAGGCCCGGATGTGGCAGTCCCAGTTGAGCGACAAGCTCGAGAGTGATCCGGCGGTGATGGCGGACCGCGATCTTGTGAGGCGAATCCGGCTCGTTCCCGCTGAAGAGTTCGCGGCTTCGGGGTCGGATCTCTCGCTGCTTCCCGTTCACACGGGCTTCTCTGAGGAGTGAGGGGAGCCGGGGCAATCGCCGCCCCACGGCGCTGCCCTTCTTCAGCCCCCGGAGTCGGGCAAATCCACAACGGGACGTTCTGGCGAAGGCTCTTCTGGTTGCACGTCACGCCGGGCTTCCGGGGTGGGTTCGACTTGATTTCTGACGAGGGGCCCCCTATCGTTTCGCCCGAACGCGAAATATAGAATGGTGGCGGACCGGACATGATCTGTGCCTCCGAAAGTGGCGAACCATGAGTGGGCAGGAACCAAAACGTCTCAACGTCTTCGAGCGCTACCTGACGCTCTGGGTCTTTCTCTGCATGCTGGCCGGTGTGACCCTCGGCAAGTTTTTTCCCGGACTGATGAAGCTCCTGAGGGTCCCACACTCAGTCGCTGCGCCGGGAGCCCTCATCGGTGCGAGCAACTTCTTCGAACTGGCCGTGGCGACGGCCATCGCCCTTTACGGTCCAGGGTCCGGAGCCGCGCTCGCCACCGTCGTGGGAGTGCTCGTGGAGGTCTCGGTCATGCTGTCCGTCTGCGGGGTCTGTAATCGGGCCCGGCACTGGTTCAAACAGCCCATGGAGGAGGTGGCTTGATGCGAGGACTGCTATTTCTATGTGTCGCGAATTCTGCCCGGAGCCAGATGGGCGAGGGCCTGGCGCGTGCATTTTTCGGCGAGACCGTTCTTGTCCAGAGCGCCGGCTCCCAGCCGTCATCCGTGAACCCGCTCGCGATCGCGGTTCTCGGGGAGGCCGGCATCGACATCTCGAGTCAGTGGTCGAAATCCGTCGAGACGATCGATCCCTCGACGGTCGATACGGTCGTGACGCTCTGCGCGGAGGAGGTGTGCCCTGTCTTTCTCGGCCGTGCACGAAGGATTCACTGGCCGCTCCCCGACCCGGCGGGTGGAGAGGGAACGGCGGAGGAGAAGCTCCAGCGGTTTCGCGAGGTCCGTGACGAGATCCGCCGCCGGCTGCCGTTCCTCTTGACCGAGGAGGGGCAAACGCCAGCACGCGGCGGCGACGAGTGCAGGAGATAAGGGCGAGGCTCGAGGCCTCCGTTCGGCCACGCAGGTTCGAGTGGCCTGAGAGGGGTGGTTTCGATGATGCAGGGAGATTCGGTGACGAATCACGGAACCGGCTCCGCGCCGGTCGACGGCGGAGGCTCCGGCGCGCTTCACCCCACGTCGCTGCTCGAGCTTTCGCTCCTCTTCCTCCGGCTCGGAGCGACTGCCTTTGGAGGTCCGGCCGCCCACATCGCAATGATGCAGGACGAGGTCGTGCGCCGCCGCGGCTGGCTTACCGAGGCGGAGTACCTGGACCTGATCAGCGCGTGCAACATGATCCCTGGACCCAACTCCACCGAGATGGCCATTCACGTCGGCTGGCAGCGGCGCCGGTGGAGTGGGCTTCTCGCCGCAGGGCTCTCTTTCATCCTCCCTGCCGCCCTGATCACGGGAGTTCTCGGCTGGGTCTATGTCCGGTTCGGCTCCTTGCCGGAGTTAGGCTGGGTGCTCTACGGCGTGAAGCCCGTCATCCTGGCTGTGGTCGTGCAGGCGATCTGGGGTCTGGCGCCAAAGGCGGCGCCGTCCACGCCCACGCGCGCACTCGGAATTCTCGCCGTCCTCGCGGCCGCGCTCGGCGTGAACGAGCTGCTGGTCCTCTTCGGGGCCGGCGCCGTCCTCGCGATGGCTCGCGCAATCCGGGGCCGGGTAAACGGGGGCACGATCCTCGCCCTCGTCCCGTTTTTCCCGGTGGCGGGGACGTCGGCTGCCGTGAGCGCCGTGACCCTGCCAGGGCTCTTCTGGGTCTTCTGCCGGACGGGCGCGGTCCTTTTCGGAAGCGGCTACGTCCTCCTTGCATTCCTGCGCGCTGACCTGGTCGAACGGCTCGGGTGGATGACGGAGGCCCAGCTCATCGACGCCATCGCCGTGGGACAGGTGACGCCGGGCCCGGTCTTCACGACCGCGACCTTCATCGGCTATCTGCTGTCGGGTCCCATGGGAGCCCTTGTGGCCACGGTGGGGATCTTCTTGCCGGCCTTTATCTTCGTGGCGCTCTCGGGACCGCTCGTCCCGCGACTCAGGGCGTCTCCTGTCGCCGGCTCATTCCTCGACGGCGTGAACGTGGCCTCCCTGGCGCTCATGGCGGTCGTCACGGCGCAACTCGCAAGCGCCGCGGTCGTCGACCTCCCAGCGGCGTTCCTCGGGCTGCTCGGAGCGGTCCTGTTGCTGCGATTTCGTCTGAACTCGTCCTGGCTCGTCGCCGGAGGCGCCCTCGCCGGTGCGCTCGCTCACTGGGCTGGCTTCGCTGGCCGAGGATGGTGAGGTCATCTGACCCCACGGCTTGACGCCCTGGGTGTGAAGTCGAGAGAGGGGGGCGGCTTCCTGCAGCTGCGGGCGGGGTCTGTCAGATCTTCATCTCGACAGGCTCTCCCGGCGGGAGCCACGTCAGACAGGAAGTCAGCCCGCGCAGAGCAAAGGCCTTCTCGATGCTGGCTCGTCCCTCCCGGAAGTGCGACCAGCCCTCGTAGTGGATCGGCACGCAGCGCGGACGGCCGAGGATATCGATGGCCTCGGCCGCTTCATCGGCCGTCAGTGTGTAGTGGATTCTCCCCGTTGCCCCGAGTGTGGCGCGGCCAACATGGAGGAAGGCCGTGCCGATGTGGAACCGCCTCGCCACTTCACGAATGCCGTCGAAAAGGACCGTGTCGCCGCTGATGTAAACCGCGCCATCCTGCCAAGGCCACTGCAGCACGAACCCGATGACAGGACCCGCGAGTGGAGTCAGCCAGCGCGGACCGTGCTGGGCGGGAGTTGCGGTTATCCTGACACTGTCCTCACCGTCTCCCTCGATTTCTACTGTTTCCCAGGGCCGCAGCCTCGCGCGATCGCGAGTCCCGCCACGTCGAGGTTGTCGCCGTGCTGATCGTGGCTGAGCAAGACGGCATCAATGTCTCCCAGGGAAGGGAACGGCGGACTCTGCGTCACGCGACGGTACCCGCCAACACCCAGAACGCTGTAGCGCCGTCCGGGAGGGTCGAAGACCGGGTCCGTCAGGAGTCTCATGGATCCGATCTCGAACAGCACTGTGGCCGTGCCGAAATGGGTGACTTGGCATTTCATCAATGATCAGTCCCTCTTAGTTTTCTCTTGTTTTTGTCGTCTCGATTCCAGGATCGAGGATTTCATTGACCGCGGTTTCACCTTTTCGCCGGATCGGACTGTGTCGATCGTGGTGGCGTGGGGTTTCCTTTGGCGAGCCGGTCAGAAGATCCCACCCACTTTCATGGCGAAGAACCCGTAGAAGAGTGCGAACAGGGCCCCTTCCCAGCGGGAGACGCGCCGGTCCTGCGTGAGCAGGTAAAAGAGCAGCGAGCCGGCGAGGAAAACCGGTAGCGGCAGGGCGATGAGCGCCGGCGGCACCTCGACGCTCCCGGTAACGGCGGCGGTTCCCGCGACGCCGAGGGCATTGAAAACGCACGAGCCCAGGATGTTGCCGACGGCGACGGCGGCCTTGCCTTGGCGCGCGGCGACCGCGCTCGTGGCGAGTTCGGGAAGGGTCGTCCCGATCGAGAGCAGCGTCACCGCGAGCATGGCGGGCGGAACACCGAACCCCGTGGCGATGGACTCGAGTGATTCGATGGTGAAGCGCGCGCCGAGATAGATGCCGCCGGCGCTGACGGCCGCCCGCACCACGTCACTGGAGCGCACCCGTTCCGCCCCCCGCGCCAGGGCGCCGGAATCGAGACTCACTTCGGCGTCGGTCCGCCCCTCCGATAGGAGGTAGGCCACGTAGAGCACGTACGTCAGCAGGAGGAACACGCCCTCGCCGCGGCCGATGGCACCATCCTTCATCGCCAGGCCGAGGAGGAAAGCGGAACCGACGAGGAAATGGAGATCGATGAAGATGTACTGCTCTCCCAGCCGGATTCCGCGCGGGCTGGCGATGGCCGCAGCCGCGAGCACGAGCAACAGATTGGATATGTTGGCTCCGAGAACGTTGCCCGACACGATCTCCGACGTGCCCCCCAGGACGGCCACGATGGAAGAAATGAGTTCGGGCAGTGACGTCCCGATCGAGACGATCAGGACTCCCACGGCGAAGGGGGACATGCCCAGCGCGAGCCCGATGGCCTCGGCGGACACGGTGAATTTCCGCGCCGCGTACAGGAGCACGGCGAGACTGGCAGCGAAGACGAGGAAGTGAATCGCCATCTTGTGAGTCTAGGGCAGATGAGCCCTTCGGAGCGGACCGCGGAAAGCCTGGTAATCTCGAGAAATGGAGATCCCGGACTCGATCAAAAGGCGTCTCGGGGCGGAAGTCCGTCTCTTCAGAATGCTGGCGGGCCTGAGAATGAACGCGGACCAGGTTCAGCTCCGCGGGGCCGTCGAGGACATGGTCCAGATCCGCAACTCCAAGCTCTGGTTCCTCCTCTCCGCCGTCGTCATTGCATCGGTGGGTCTGAACACGGGAAGCGCGGCCGTCATCATCGGGGCGATGCTCATCTCCCCGCTCATGGGGCCCATCGTCGGCCTCGGGTACGCGCTCGCGGTCCGCGACCGGGTGTTGACGTGGCAAGCCCTTCGCTACGTCGCCGTCTCCTCCGGGATGTCGATCGGCGTCTCGACCATCTACTTTGGTCTCTCCCCGCTCACGGAACCCACCTCCGAACTCCTCGGCCGGGTGCGGCCCACGCTCCTCGACCTCGTCGTGGCCGTCGCGGCCGGGGCGGCGGGCGTCATCGCCATGGGCGTCCGGGACGCCGGGGGGACGATTCCGGGAGTGGCGATCGCCACGGCCATCGTGCCGCCTCTCTGCACGGCCGGGTGGGGAATCGCATCACTCCAGCCCGTGTGGGCGGCGGGGGGCTTCTACCTGTTCTTTACCAACGCGGTCGCCATCTCGGGCGCGGCGTATTTCCTCTTCAGGCGAATGCACGTCAAGGAAACGACCGAAGCGTCGGGAGGACGGCTCTCCGTGCCGGTGATGGTGGCGTTCGCCCTGTTCCTGGTCCCGCTTTGCTGGTCCTTCCTCGTCCAGATCCGGGACCATCGCCGGACGCAGGCCGCTCGACAATTCATCGCGGAGGTCGAACAGCGCCATCGCGTCGTGAGCTGGACCTTCTTGAGGAGTTCCCCTCCGCAATTCGTTCTCCTGCTCCTGGACGAACCGGGCGTGGAGGACAGGAGGAAGCTCGAGGCGGCGCTCTTCAAACACTTACGCGGAACCAAACTGGTCTTGAAGACCAGTGAACTCTCCACGGAAGTGAAATCGACGTTGTCCAAGATCGAGAGTCGCTCGGTCGACACGGCCACCGCCATCGTCCGGATCCAGAAGGCCATCGACGAGCAGCGGGCCCAGGCGGAAGAGCGAGCCCGGCGGGAGAGGATCGAGCAAGAGGCGGCGCGAAACGCGCTCGCAATCCGCATCGCGGCGGAGTGGAGGGCTTTGGATCCAAGGGTCCAGTCCGTCTTCACCACGCCGCCCGCCGCGGACGGGACGATCGCCGTCGTGCCCGAACTCGATCCCCCCTGAGAACGGAGAAGGCCCGGCGGCAGTTTGCGGCGCGCTGGCAGCCATGGCTCGAGGCTCGCATGGAGGCCCCGGTCCGTCTGACCTTCTCTCCCTGATCCGAGGCCCCGCCCCGCCGCGGAAAGGCGACGCGAGGCCTTCCCTGAAGGGACGGATAGGGACAAGGGACGGATAGGGACAGACAATTTTCAGAGGGTTCCTGCTGATCTTGCCAGTGGCGTTCGAACTTGAGATCCTAAGACGTGGACCTTTCGTGGCGGGGACGCTTCCTACCACGCAGCGGGACAGGGGTGTGGGGTGCAGGGCTCTTCCTTGCCCGGGTGATACTGACGGTCGTGGCCGGACCGGCTCTTGCGCTCGACCCCGCCTATCCGCTCGATGCGTACGTGCGAACGGTCTGGCGCGACGAGCTTCCCCAGGCGACCGTGCAGGCGCTGGCGCAGACCTCCGACGGCTACCTCTGGCTCGGCACTTGGAACGGCCTCGTCCGCTTTGACGGTTACGAGTTCAAGGTTTTCGCGCCACCCTCGGCAAAGGCGCTGGTGAGCGCCGCGATCCTCTCGCTCGCACCCGATCCGGGTGGTGGGCTCTGGGTCGGCACGTTGCGCGCGGGGCTGCTCCATGTCTCGGGTGACAGCGTCAAGCTCTGGGGTCCTCGCGAGGGACTCGTGTCGGAGCAGGCGACATCTCTTCTCGTCGACCGGACCGGGACGCTCTGGATAGGCTCGCCGCGCGGGGTCCAGCGGATACGCCAGGGTGGAAGGCTGGAGACGTTCGGTGCCGAGGCGGGGTTCGGGAGCGACACCGTGTACAACCTCGCGGAGGCACCCGACGGGACGATCTGGGCGGGAAGTTCCGGGCTCCGTGCGTTTCGTGCCGGGCGCTGGGAGCGGGTTCAGGTCGGAGATCCGGGAGAGTACCGGCCGGTGACACGGCTTGCCGCCACTCCGGACGGAACCCTCTGGGTTGGCACGAACAGCGGGCTCGCGCGTCTTGCGAGGGGAGCAGACCGCGCCGTCCCCGTTCCAGAGGTGCCGGTCACGAGCCCGGTTCTCGCCCTTCGTTGCGACTCTGCCGGGAGCCTCTGGATCGGTACCGAGGGGGAAGGGCTGCTGAGGTGGCGCGGGGGACGGTTCGATGTGCTGAGATCCCGGGCCGTCGGCAGCACGACCGACATGGTCGTCTCGCTCGCGGAGGACCGCGAGAAGAACCTCTGGGTCGGTACCCGGGGGGCCTCGAGCGGCTCAAAGCCGGCTCGTTCCGCTCGTTCGGTCCCGAGCAAGGGCTCGTGGGGGAGTTCGTCCGGACTGTCTTCGAAGACAAGGGGGGGCGCGTCTGGACCGCGGCCGACGGAGGCGGACTCCACATTCTCGAGGGGAGCCGCATGGTCCCGGTGAATGAGAGGTTCGGCATCCCGAGCACGCGGATCCGTTCCATTGGCGGCGACGCGGAGGGAGGGCTCTGGGTTGGCACTTCGGACGCCGGGGTCGTCCGGATTCTCGGGGAGAAAACGACGGTCTATGGCGAGGCGAACGGGCTCCTCGACTCGCGTGCGCGAGCGATCCTCGGTACTCCGGACGGCGCCGTCTGGGTAGGAACGATCCGCGCGCTCTTTTGCTTCCGGGACGGGAAGTTTCAGCCGCAAGACGACTTCACGAAGGCTGCGGGCGGGGTGAATGCGCTGCTTCTGACCCGCGACGGAACGCTGGTGGCCGGAACGGCCTCTCGCGGGGTCCTGGTGAGGAAGGGGGGCGTGACGAAGACGATCACCGCTGGCGACGGCCTCCTCTCGAACACCGTGTTTGCGCTCTACGAAGACAGGGAAGAGGACGGGGCGATCTGGATCGGCACGGCCCTCGGCCTCAGTCTCTGGAGAGGCGGGAAGGTGACGACGTGGCGGAGGCCTGACGCATTCGCGGGGGACCAGGTCTTCTCGATCCGGGAGGATGACAGGAACTTCCTCTGGTTCAGCAACAACCTCGGTGTCTACAGGATTTCGAGGGATCGCCTTCTCGCAGCCGCTGAAAACCAAAACGTGCCGCTCGGGCCTGTCACGTTCGGGCCCGCCGACGGCCTTCCGAGCCGCCAGTGCAACGGGACGAGTGAACCCGCGGTCGCGCAGTCGCGTGATGGACGCCTCTGGTACCCGACGGCGCGCGGCCTCGCCGTTGTCGACCCCGCGCGCCTCGAGAGGAACACGACCCCCCCGCCCATGGTTCTTCAGCACGTTCTCGTGGACGGGATGGCGGTGCCAGTGAGTGAGAGCCTGCTGATACCGCCGGGCCGCCGGCATCTCGAGATCGGGTTTGCCGCGCTCTCGCTCTCGGCGCCGGAGCGCGTCGTGTACCGTTACCAGCTCGAGGGGCTCGACGACGGATGGCGCGAGTCGGGCCGGCGGTTCGTCGAATACACGACACTCCCGCCTGGAAAGTACCGGTTCGTGGTCACGGCGCACAACGGGGACGGCGTCTGGGCCTTGGCGCCCGCGACACTCTCCCTCCGCGTCGAGCCGTCGCTCACCGAGCGCCCTGTCTTCTGGGCCGTACTCGTCACGGCCGCGGCCGCTTTGACGGCCGCGGGGGTCCGCTGGCGCGTTCGCTCACTCGCGGCCGCCAAGGAGACGGCCGAGGCCGCGAACCGCGCCAAGAGCGCGTTCCTCGCGAGCATGTCTCATGAAATCCGGACACCCCTCAACGCGGTCCTCGGCTTCTCGCAACTCCTCCTCGGTGACAGCGGTTTGACTGCAAAGCAGCGCGCGCAACTGGCGACGATCTCCCGGAGCGGAGAACACCTCCTGCACCTTCTTAACGACATTCTCGAAATGTCGAAGATCGAGGCCGGACGGACGACCGTGAACGCCACGGAGACCGATATCCACCGTCTACTCTGGGACCTCGAGGCCATGTTCCGGTTCCGGACGGACAGCAAAGGGCTGACTTTCCATGTTCAACAGGCCGCGGGCCTTCCCCGCTTCCTCAGAACGGACGAGGGGAAGCTCCGGCAGATCCTCATCAACCTCGCCGGCAACGCCGTCAAGTTCACGAAAAGTGGTGGCGTCACGGTGAAAGCCCGGACTGAGCCCGGAGCTGGCGAGACTGTTCGCCTCGTAATCGATGTGGAGGACACGGGGCCGGGGATGCCAGAGCAGGAGACCCGCCGGCTCTTCCAGACGTTCGAGCAGACGCGAACGGGGAAGGAGGCGGGTGTTGGCACCGGGCTGGGGCTCGCCATCAGCCGCGCCTTCGCGCGCCTCCTCGGCGGGGACATCACGGTGGCGAGCGTGCCGGGAAAAGGGAGCGTCTTTTCGCTTGACATCCCCGTCACGGTGGTGCCGGGGTCTTCCATGAGCGGCGCGGCGCTGCCGCGGAGTGCCGTCCGCCTGCCGGAGAACGAGACCCGCCGGCGAATCCTCGTGGCCGACGACGTGGCCGAAAACCGGGACGTACTCGTGGGGATGCTCGAGCGCACGGGGTTCGAGGTGAAGACGGCGAACGACGGCGTCGAGGCCGCTGCCCTCTTCGGTTCGTGGACCCCGCACCTCGTCCTGATGGACCTCCGGATGCCGGGGAAGGATGGGCTCTCCACGATCGCGGAGATCCGGGCGGCGGAGGCCGGCTGCCGGACTCCGATCGTGGCGGTGACGGCAAGCGCCTTCGAGGAGGATCGGCGCCACGTCGAGGTGGCCGGCGGAGATGCCTTCGTGAGCAAACCCTTCCGCGAGGCCGAACTTCTCGAAACCGTGGGCCGGCTTCTGGGAGTGGTGCTCGTCCGCGAAGATGGAGCCGCCTCGGGGCAGCCCGGTCAAGCCCCCGCGGACGGGCGCCGTGTTTTCGCGCGGCTTCCGGCGTCACGGTTGCAGGCCCTGCGAGCAGCCATCGTCCGCGCCGACGTCGAGGAGATGGATGCACTGACCGAGGAATTCCGGCAGATCGATCCCGCCGCCGCGAGAGTCATCGCTCTACTCGTCGAAGGGTTCGAGTACGAGCGGCTCCTCACGCTCCTCGATGGGAACGAGGCCCAGCGTTGAGCTACTCGTACCTCAGGGCCTCGATCGGGTCGAGACGCGAGGCCTTCACGGCTGGGTACGCCCCGAAGAAGATGCCAACGGTCATGGAGACCGCCAGACCCAGAACCGGCGACCAGAAGGGAATCGAGGTTGGAAGGGACGGCACGGCTGCCCGGACCGACACGGAGATAAGGATTCCCAGAAGCACCCCGATCACGCCCCCGATGCTCGTGAGGGTCACCGCCTCCACGAGGAACTGGCCGACGATGTCGCGTCTGAGAGCGCCGACCGCCTTGCGGATCCCGATTTCCCGGGTCCTCTGTGTCACGGAGACCAGCATGATGTTCATGACTCCCACCCCGCCGACGACGAGTGAGATCAGGGCGATGAAGACCATGGCCCCCGTGACCCCGCCGGTGATGGCCCGGAACTGGGAGATCAGCTGGTCAGGCGTCACGATCGCGAAGTCGTTGGGCTTGTTGAACGGAACCCGGCGCCTCACCCGCAAGGTCTCCACCGATTTCTCGATCACCTTCTGAAGGTCCTCGTTCTTCTTCGGAACGACATTCAGCCTCACGCCGTACAGTCTGACCCGGGCCGAGAACTGGCGCTCAAACGTCCCGTGAGGCATGACGATCTTGTTGTCGGGTGAGTAGCCGAACTGAGTTCCCTTCTTCACCAGGACTCCGATGACTCGGTACCGGAGCCCGTTCACGGTCACGTCCTTGCCGATTGGATCCTCGCTGGGGAAGATGGCGTCCTTCACCTCCGAGCCGAGGACAACGACGATCGCGTTTCGTTCCACTTCCGCTGCCGTGAAAAACCGTCCCAGACCGATGCTGTAGGCCGTGGCCGTCGGATAGAACTCGTCAGAGGCAACGATGTATGGGTTGTTTGCCTGGAGACTCCCGCTCTTCACCTTGACCTCTTCGTCATCGTAGGAGCACAGGGTCGAGACCGTCGCCTCGGGAATCGCGGCCCTGAGGGCCCTTGCGTCCTCGACCGTGAGGTTCTTCCGCCTCTTCTCCTCGTCCGTCAGGGGCTGGGGTCCGAAGCGCTCCTCGTACTTCTGGATCTCGATCCGGTTCGCCCCGAAGGTCTGGAGGTTCTCGATCACGTTGTTGTTGAAGCCCGTCACGATCGCCACCATCGCGATGGCGGTCGTGACGCCCACGACGATTCCGAGGATGGTCAGCGAGGAGCGGAGCTTGTGTTCGCGAATCGACGTGAAGGCGAAGACGATGTTCGAGACAAATCCACGGCGGAGAAGGGCAAGAAGTGCATTCATAACGGCTCATCACTCGTGCCTGAGCGCCTCGATGGGGGTCAGCTTCGCCGCCGCGGAGGCCGGGGCCAGCCCAGCCAGGACTCCGGTCAGGGTCGAAGTGGCGAGTCCCGCCAGGATGAAGGGGACCTTGACCTCGGCGGGAAAGACCTGGCTGACCGCCATCGCCACGGCGGCTCCGGCCAGGACGCCAATCGCTCCTCCGAGCGAGGCAAGAACGGCCGATTCGAGAAGAAACTGTCGTTTGATGTCCGCCCGGCGCGCCCCGACCGCCATCCGAAGCCCGATCTCACGTGTCCGCTCGACAACCGAGACGAACATGATGTTGGCGATCACGATCGCGCCGACGACTAGCGAGATCCCGGAGATCAGGACCATCAGCGCGAAGGCGCCCGCCGAGATCGACCGCCACAGCGCCTGGATGGCCTCCGAGCCGACAACTCCAAACGGGTCGTCATCGCGGAAGGGAGTCCGGCGGAGCGACCGCAGGATCATCCGGACCTCTCCCTCGGTCTCGTCAAGCCCCTTCATACCGGTGGCGGGACGCACCATGATCGCGATCCCGTCTCCCGAGGTCATCACCTTCTGGAGGAACGAAAGAGGCACGAAGATGACCTTGTCGCGGTTCTCGCCAAGCACTTTCCCGAGCTTCGTCTGTAACCCGATCACTCGCAGCGGGTAACCCTGGAGGTAGACCGTCTTGCCCAGGGGATCGACGCCCGGGAAAAGTTCATCTCTCACGTCGAAACCGATGATGGCCACCGCCGCTGACCGCTGCTCTTCCGAGGGGGTGAAGAACCTCCCGGCGGAAAGGTCGATGTTCAGGAGCCCGATGGCGTTGGCCGTGTAGCCCGTGACGGGAACCGCGGAAAGCTTCCTGCGCCCGGACCGGGCGTTGGCGACCTGGTTGCCCTGCGCCCCCACCGCGCCGCACGACCGGCATTCCGCGGCGACGATCTTCATGTCCCGAAGCGTGATCGGCTTACGCTTGCGCGCCACCATGAACTCCTGGCGGCTGCGGATGATGCCGTACTTGGTGAAGACCAGGACGTCCGGATTGAGGTTGATGACCTTCTTCATCACGTAGTCGTTCAGGCCCGTGATCACCGCGAGAACCGAGACCACCGTCATCACGCCGATGATGACGCCCAGAAGCGTCAACCCCGAGCGCAGCTTGTTCAGCCGCAGGGCGTGGAGGACGACGGACAGGAGTTCGGAGAACGCCACGGCCGTCCTTTATGAGCCTTCGGCGCCTTCCTTCTCGGCGGCCTTCTTCTCTTTATCGGTCATCGCCTTGACGGTTTCGCCATCCTTGATCTGGCGCAGCGCCTTGAACGGGCCAGCCACGATCTCGGTGCCTGGCTGGGGTCCCTCGAGGAGTTCGACCTGAAGCTCACCCGCAAGACCCGTCTTGACGGGGACGAACGAGGCCTTCCCGGCCTTCACTGCGTAGACCCCTTCCTCCGTCTTGAGTGTCCCGGCTTCGGTTCTCTCTCCCGTCGGGGAATCCCGGATGACGACGGCGGCCAGGGGAACGGTCGGGACCTTCGCCTTGGTCCCCGTGATGATGTCCGCCGTGACGGAGAAACCCGGCCGGATCCGGGCGGGGGGCGACAGGAGGTTGACCTTGACCTTGAAATTGATGGCGTCTGACGTCGTCGTCAGCGTCGACAGATCGGGGTCGTCCCTGAGGATGGGGGAGTTCCCCACCTCCGTGACGCGGCCCTCGAAGGTCTGGCTGGGATAGGCGTCGATCGTCAACAGCGCCTTCTGGCCCACTTGCACCGCGGTCGTGTCCGTCTCGTCGACCATCAGGACAGCCTGGACGGTCGACATGTCGGAGATCGTCATCAGCTGGGTGCCCGGGTTGTTCATCGTGCCAATGACGGTCACCTCGCCCGCCTTGACGCGGAGGGTCGTGATGATCCCGTCGATCGGGGCGACGATCGTTGTCTTCTGAAGCGTGTCCCGGCTGGCGGCCAGGCTCGCCCTGGTCTGATCCACCCGGTGCTGCGCGGCGGAAAAAGCATCCCGGGCTCCCTCGAGGACCGTCCGTACCTTCTGGAACTCGGCCTCGGAGGAGATCTTCGCCTCGAAGTTGCTTCTGGCCCGGACGAAGTCCCTCTCGGCCTGCTCCATCGTCGTCCGGGCCGAGTCGCGGTCCTTCTCGCTTGCCCTCAGGGCAGCCGCGGAGCCAGCCTCGTCGGCAGCCGCGCGGCCACGGTCGATCTGGAGAAGAAAGTCGCCCCTTTTGACGCGGTCGCCTTCCTTCACAACGAGATTCGTGATCTGGCCCATGACCAAAGCCGATAGCTCCACCCGGTTTTCCGCCTGGATCTTCCCGTTCGCCGTGACCTTGGAGACGACGTCGCCGGTCTTGACTGTCCCGACGATGACCGGAATTCCCCTGTTCTTCCCGGCGAAGTAGCTCTTGACGCCGGCGGCGATGCCGGTAAGAGCCAGTACGACGAGGAGGCAGTTCCTGAGCTTTTTCGACATGGTCCCGAGAATGAGCTACGTGAGGGGTTTCGTCCAGGTTTCAGAATCCTGACTCTTCCCACTTTCAGAGAGAGGAAAACCCGAAGCCAGATACTGGAACGGCCTTCATTTGTTCACAATTCTCCTTGAGATGTCGATCTTTAACTTCAGGACAGCCTCGTGCCTTGTCATAGCTCAGATGACGGGTCCGGCCAAGATTAACCCCGCCCGGAGTTGAAACTCCGGGCCAGCAAATCGTCAAGCCCGAAACGCATCTACCGCGGCTCCGCGACTGCGCCGTCCAAGAACCCCCAGAAATCGGCGACACAGGTGTTTACCCAGGCGTCTTCCACCAGGGGTGACGTGTACGCGAACACCAGGTGCGCGCTGTGGTGCACGGTCGTGACCGACACGAACAGAATCTGATCCGCCGCCTGACGGCCACTCAGAAAGCAGATACTCTCGATCCCGAAAGGGGGCGTGGGTGAGCACTCGATCTGACCGACGTTCGTGAGGCACAGCGACAGCCGCATCACAGGCATGGTGCGCAGCGTCCGGACGGCCCAAGCCGGGTCTGCGTGGCCACCCAGCCCCAGCGGGGTGCCAGCCGACATGGCCTCACCCAGCCTTGCCCGGTAGTCCCGGGCCAGATCCCAGAAGCCGGTCCGCTCCCTCAAATCGTCGTATTCGATGCTGACATCGGATGCGTAGCAGCCGAGTTCACTCGGGCCGACCTCCACCACACACTGTTTGCGCAGGTTGACTGGCGTGTCGATCCCGATGCGGACCCTCTCGTCGAATTGCTTTTCGATGGCAAGGAGGAGGGCCGCTGCGAGAGCGGCGTGGATCGTGGTCTTCTCGAGCCGGCAACGCTCGTGCAGGGCGTGCAGTTTCGGGGCCTCGATGTCCGCCATCACCAGGCGCGTCTGCCGTTCACCGACGGGCTTCGCATGAGCGAATGGCACGAACGCTCTGGCATGGCGTGCTTCACCCGGGTCTGCAGCAGAGGTCGAAATGCTCTGGCCGGGAGGGGTTGGAACGGAACTTGCCGGAGCCAGCAAGGCATCGACTGCGGGGCGGGCCGGCAGCGGCTCCACTTCGATCACCTCTCCCGCTCGCGCCTTCGCCGCATAGCCGAGGAGTTCGTGGATGAGATAGGCGGCCGAGGTGCCGTCGCTGATGGCGTGGTGCGTCGACAACGCCAGGTACGTCGACGCGTCGTCCGACGAATCCCTGAGGAGGAGCACGCGCCAGAGACACTGCTCCACGTCGAGCGGACGATCGGCTTCTTGTCCGATCAGACGGCACGCTTCGTCCACCCCGGAGAAGGAGACTTCAGTCAGGGGTACGGCGCGGGCTTCCACTGCCCAGCGGTAGTAGAAAGCGTCTCCCCGAGCCTCGATTCGAGCGCTCAGCAGCGGGTGACGCTCGAGGAGAGGTGTACAGGCCAGCCCGGCGAATTCGCGGGTCAACGGCCCTCGCACCTTGGCCACGGCGGTGACGACCGCGAATGCGCCGCACAGCTCCCGGTGCACGATCTGCATCAGCGTCTCACCCTGGCCCAGCGGTCGCTCGACTAGTTCCATGCCATCACCTCCCGGTTCGCCGTCCCGGCTCTGCGACATCCCGCGCGCGGAAAGGGGCTCTGACTTTTGGCGTCCTCACGATCGATCCCCTCGTTTCCTTTCCATTCTCTCTCACCGCAAAAGATGGGGAAGTGATTTCTCTTATCGGTCCGTTCCGCCGCTCATGGCCCCTCGGCCGGGACTGCAGGGATGAAGGATCCATCATCCGTTCCCGTGGCGGAACCGGGTGACGGACCGTCGTTGACGACACCGTAGGCGACAAAGGAGCCAGAAGAGGACTCGTTGACGACCCGGACGTACCCTTGCGTCACCCCGTACGTGGGCAGCAGGTTTCCCCACTGCTTCCAGGCCCCCGGAGCGAGCGTGGATGAGTCCGTCGTGCCCGCACGTTTCCCCGTCAAGCCATCGAAAACCTCGACGTGGACGCTGACGGATGCCGAGTTCTCTGGCGAGGCGGAAACAGCCACGTTGGCGCGGACCGTCGAGTCTTGCCGCAGCCCGTAAATCCAGGCTGCCGACTGCGCCCGGCCGCCCACACCGGTGGCGGAGTAGAAAAGACCGTAGCGCCCCGAGATGGTCTTGGCGGGCCAACCCGTCCGCGCACCCGCATAGCCACTCGCCGTGCTGCTCCCGCTCGTGAACCTGGCTGAGAGCGTGCCGGCATGAGAGCCGCCAAGAGGTCCGATTGAGCCGGTGACCTTGCCTCTCAGGTAGTCGAGCACAGACGGGATCAGCCGCTGCTCGCCGGCAGCCAGCGTCTCGGTGACCGTGCCGCCCGCGCCGGAAGATGGAGAGAGCGACTCGACATACGTCAGCTCGACCGAGCGAGCCTGGGAAGACGGGTTGCACAGGACCAATTCGGAAGAGTACGGGCCCGTCTCCACGATCACGGGCAGAAGCCGCGACTCTGCTGCGCCCTCCGTCTCGAACGGGACGAAGGAGCCGTCGTTGGTGCCGTTGTCGTTGAAGACGGCGTAGGCGAAGTACGGGCCAGACCCAGAGACGACCGAGACGGTTGCCCAGCCTTCGAAAATGCCTGTCCCTGCAAGGACGTCGTCGAGATGCAACCACTGACCAGCAGCGAGGGCGACATCAGGGAGGACGACGGTCTGAGCGCTCAGAGCGTCCTTCAGCGTCACGCGCAGGGAGAGAGAGGACGACGTGGAGGCGTTGGCGAAGGCGAGGTTGGTGCGGTCGTCTGACGTCCGGCGCAGGCCGTACAGCCGGGAGGAACCCGTGGGCAGCTCCGAGAGCAGCGGAGCGACGTAGGCAACTCCGGCACGGCCGTTTTCTGAAGGGGCCGTGATGCGGACTCCCGCGTAAGCCGCGTCTTGCGAGGAGAGGTTCTCGAAGGAAGCGCGTAGCGTACCGCCCTGGTCACCGGTTGGGATGGCGAGGCCCTTCGAGCGGAGGTACTCGATGGCGTCGTCCACGACGAACTGGTGTCCGACGGCAAGGGACATTGAAACCGAACCCGAGCCGGAGCCACCCCATGCCGTGGCGGCGGTGTAGGTCAGCGTCACCGTCGCCTCGGTGGTGCCCCGATTGGCCAGGGTCATCTCGGAGACATAGCGGGCGCGCCCGGTCACGTCGAGAACGATCGGCAGGAACCGCGTCACGCTGGACCCTCCCGCGGATGACACGGTGACGGTCTTCGATGTCGAGTCGGAGCCCGAGGCGTTCGTGGTGGTGAGGGTGACGGTGTAGGTCCCTGCCGAGGCAAAGACATGGGCCGGGTTTTGCAGCATGCTCGTGCCGTTGTCGCCGAAGTTCCAGCTCCAGGACGTAGGCCCGTTTCCCGACGCGTCCGTGAACGTCACCGTCTCACCGGGTTTCGGAACGGAAGGCGAGTAGGTGAACGCCGCGGTGGGAACGGCTCGCTCGACGATGGTCTCTGTCGCGGTCAGATCGTGCCCCGAGATGCCGGAGAACGTCGCCGCGTAACGGCGGGCGCGCGGTACGGCGTTGGTCATCGGAAGGTCGTCCCCGATTGCCGCGACGATACCGGCGCTGGTTACCGGGCTGATGTACTCCCAGACGACGTTTCCGCTCGAGTCGACCTCGACAAAGTACCCCTCGGTCGTGGCGCAGATCAGGGTGTTCCCGTTTGGCAGGCGCTGGGCACTCGAGCCGAAATGGCTGAAGAGCGTGAGGTTCGAGAGCGAGCCATACTTCCAGACAACCTGCTTTGAGAGCTGCTGGTTCGCCTTCATCGTGTCCTTTTCGAAGGTCCATGTCGTGTACCCGGCAGCCGGCGGGTTGACGTAGGCGCCGGTGTCCGTCCCCGCGGATCCGGCGTACGGATTCACTTCAAAGACGTACGACTGGGGCGTCCGCTGATAGAGATACTGATTGTTGTTGAAGACGAGAATGTGCCCGGCACCCGGCAGCCCCGTGGCGATCCACTGGGCGTCGCTGCTGCCGCCAATCTGCTTGTTGCCGCTCGTTGCCGTTTCCCAGTTCGTGCCGACCGACGGAGGGTTCCCCTGACCGTAGCGGGCCGGGTCACCGAAGCGGTAGAGGAAGTCCCCCGCGCTCGAGGCTGCCTTTACGAGGCTCGCGGCCGGGTCCCCAGCGACGAACGTGTTCCCCCTGTCGATGACGTAAAACTCTCCCTGTCGTGAATTGACGAGCACATGATCGAGGGACTGGTTGTAGTCGACTGAGTTGCAGTCGAGCCAGTTCGCCCGTAGCGGACGGCCAGGGAGATTCAGGTCGATCTTTCCCGGGAAGTCGGAGATCTTCTTGCCGGCCCCAGCATAGTTCGACTTGCTCGCATCGATCACCTGGACGGCGTGGTCCCAGAACGACCACTCCCAGACGACGTTCCCGCTCATGTCGACCTCGACAATGGTATCGACCTGCGCGCCATCGTACGGCCCATCGGCCGGGTCACAGCCGGCGGCGAGACACTGGGCCGCGGTCACGTCGCGGTTCGCGAGGTAAAGCGTGGCGTGAGCCCCGAGCTTCGGGTCCCAGATTCTCCGGAAGTCGCCGTGCGGGTGGTACCCCGCCCGCGTCTCGAAGTGCTCCCAGACGGTGTTGCCGTTCCAGTCGCGCTCTGTCAGGCCTGTGGCGCCGGAGGCGTTCGTTGCCCAGTCGAGGATGTTCCCGCTCTCGAGCAGGAGCGGGTCCGTGCCGCCCGTCCAGGAGTGCGCAATGCGTCCCTGCATGTCTATGAGGTACGTTTGCCCCTGAGCGGCGAAGAGGGTGTAGCCGTCGTAAGCGTTCGCGGAATCCCAGTACTGTGTCTCGGTTCGGCGCTGGAGCGCCCTGTAGGCGGGGTCGCCCGCGTACGGGTTCTCGACCACCGTCCGTCCCGCAATCGTCGCACCGGCCGTCAGCGTACGGCCCGTGAGGGCGGGATCGGTCGCGAGGTACCGATAGGCGCGGAAAATCGAGTTCGTCATCGGCATCCGGTCTCCGAGGACGAGGAGCTTGCCGCTCTTCGTCACCGGGACGATGTACTCCCAGACGGCTGCGCCCGAGGGCGTGACCTCGGAGACGTACCCGTCGTTGTCTCCGCAGACGAGCGTGTTCCCGTTCGGGAGGCGCTGAGCGCTCGAGCCGATCGTCGCGAAGAGGGTCTGGCTGCTCTTGGTGGAGTAGCTCCAGACGACATGCCGAGAGACCTTCCGTGGTGACTTCTCCGTCACCGCCGGTGCGGTCTCGGTCACGTACCCCGCATCGGGCGGGTTCACGTAGTGGCCGGTGTCGTTTCCGGCCGCGTCGAGGTACGGGTTGATCTCGAGGACATAGGACTGCGCCGTGTGCTGGGAGAGGTACTGACCGTTGTTGAAGACGAGGAAGTGTCCCGCTCCGGGTAGCCCCTCGGGGATCCACTGGATGTTGTGCGAGCCGCCGAGCTGTTTCGTTCCCGATGTCGAGAGCGTCCAGTCCTCGAGGATTGCCGGCTTTTCCCCTTGCCCGTACCGGGCGGGGTCGCCAAAGCGGTAGAGAAAGTCGCCCGCGCTGGACGCGGCTTTCACGATACTCGCGGCCGAATCGCCCACGACGAACGTTCCGCCGTGGTCGATGACGTAGAACTCCCCCTGAACCGAGTTCACGACGATCTGGTCGAGCGACGGGTTGTAGTCGAGCGAGTTGCAGTGCAGCCAGTCGTTCTTCAGATTGTGTCCGGGGAGGTTGATATTCAGTTTGCCCGGATAGTCGGAGACCGTCTTTCCCGTTCCGACATGGTTGGGCTTCGACGCGTCGTAGTCCTGGATAACGTGGTCGAAGAAGCACCACTCCCACACGACCGTACCGCTCTCATCGACCTCCACAATCGCGTCCATCTGGGCACCCGAGGAGGGTGTGCGCGAGGGGTCGGCGCCCGCCGCGACGAGTTGGGCGTAGGTCAGGTCCTTGTTCGCGATGAAGAGAGTCGTGTAGGCCTTCAACTTCGGGTTCCAGATGCGGGCGAAGTCGTGATGCGGGTGGTATGTGGAGCGAGTCTCCTTGTATGTCCAGACGGTTGTTCCGTCCCAGGAGACCTGCTTGAAGCTCCCGAAGCCGCTCGGGTCGTCGGTCGAGGCGTCGAGGACGCTCCCGTCCGGCAGGAGGTGCGGGTTCGTGCCGATCGGCCAGGTGTGGACGACACGTCCTTCCATATCAAGGAGGTAGGTCGTCCCGCCAACGCCAAAGAAGTTGTAGCCGTTTTGTGCACGCGACGGATCCCAGTACTGCAGTTCGGATGGTCTCTGAAGTGCGGCGTAGGTCGTGGCCGTGGCGGAGGAAGTCGCCGGGACCCGTCCGGCCAGCTTATCGCCCGGGGCAGCCGGCAAGGCGGCGCCGAGAAAGAGGGCCAGACCCATACGGGCAAGAGGGCTCCTCACCGGCCACCTCCGGCGGTTCCGCGCCCGAAGAGGAAGTCGGTGCTCTCGATTTCAGGCATCCGGGTGGGCCACGAGTAGAGGAACGGCCCGCGCGGGGCGGAGGGATCCAGCGTGCGAAGAGCCGCGATGCGTTCCCGCTGCTCCGCCGTGAGCGACTTCCCGGTTGCGGCGAATGCCGTCGCGTAAAGGTATGAGAGCGCGCCGTCGAGTTCGCCGTACCTCCGGCCCAGGGCGAGGACCCTTGACCTCGCCGCGGCCTCTCCCGAAAGGAACCGGCGAAGTTCCGTTGCGATCGCACGCCGCGTCGCGACGATCTCGGCGAGGTCTTTCCTCTGGAGGTCGATGACGTCTGTGATCCTCTTCCGCTGTGACTCGGTGAGAACTTCGAGGAAGGCCTCTCCACTGTCGCCGGTGAGCCGAGTGCTAATGGAGTAGTTCCTCTTCCCCATCGCGGGAGCCGTCTTCATGCCGAAGCCGCCGAAGTACATACCGTGCCGCTCGGGACAGAAGTACGTGTCGGCCTCGAGGGAGCCCGCGTACCAAGAGAACATCTCGCTCGAGTAGGTCATGACGGCAACGTGGACATCGTGCGGCAGGCTCCTCCGGTCGAGTTGTTCCGCAACGCCGGGCCAGGTTCCCGAGTCACCGAACTTCAGGCGCCCGAGCGCGGCTTTCTGCTCCGCCGTGAAGCCGCGGAGGATTCCGCCCATGACTTCGGCACGCCTGAAGGCGAGCGCCGAGTCGAGTTCGTAAAGGCTGGCCGAGACCTTCATGACGGAGGTCCGGTCGAGGCCGGCACTTCCCGCCGGAAGGTTTCCCTCGAGGTTTCGCCGGAAGGCCTTGATGAGCGGAAAGCGCATCTCGGCAAAACGGCGAATATCGGCCTGCTGCTCGAAGGCGAGGTCGCGAAGCTTCGCCTTCTGACGGTCGTCGAGGACGGCGAGAAGGTTGTTGGCGATCCGCGTCAAGAACGACGTGTTGTGTCCACCCCCGGCGGCGTCGACGTCGCGCATGTACTGGAAGCCGAAGTAGTCGGAAACCTTGCCCGGCGGGAGGAACGTGTCCAGGCCGAAGTCACCCGTCAGGAAGGCGAGACCGTCGAAGGCGATCGTGTTGAGCTGAGCCCTATCGGAGCAGGCCTGCTCGATCGAATAGCGGGGGCGTTCTCCGCGAGGACGGTCTCCGCCGCGCGGGCGGTCTTCATCCTGAGAAAGAGCCGGACCCGCTGACAGGGCGAGGAGAAGAATGAGGAGGGCGTTCTTTCGCATCGTTGTCTCCCGTGTTTCCGCGGTGAGGCCCGGCTCACATGCCGGCGGCCGGGACGGCCGGGATGAAGGATCCATCGTCCGTTCCCGTCGCGGAGCCGGGCGCGGGTCCGTCGTTGACGACACCGTAGGCGACGAAGGAACCAGAGGAGGACTCGTTGACGACCCGGACGTACCCTTGCGTCACCCCGTACGTGGGCAGCAGGTTTCCCCACTGCTTCCAGGCCCCCGGAGCGAGCGTGGATGAGTCCGTCGTGCCCGCACGTTTGCCCGTCGAGCCATCGAAAACCTCGACGTGGACGCTGATCGAGGCGGAGTTCTCTGGCGAGGCGGAAACAGCCACGTTGGCGCGGATCGTCGAGTCCTGCCTCAGACCGTAGATCCAGGCCGAGGCCTGCGCCCGGCTAGCCACACCGGTGGCGGAGTAGAAGAGGCCGTAGCGCCCCGAGATGGTCTTGGCGGGTGAGCCCGTCCGCGAACCCGCGTAACCGCTCGCCGTGCTGCTCCCGCTCGTGAACCTGGCCGAGAGCGTCCCGGCATAAGAGCCGCCAAGAGGCCCGATTGAGCCGGTGACCTTGCCGCGCAGGTAGTCGAGCACAGACGGGATCAGCCGCTGCTCGCCGGCAGCCAGCGTCTCGGTGACCGTGCCGCCCGCGCCGGAAGATGGAGAGAGCGATTCGACATAGGTCAGCTCGAACGAGCGAGCCTGAGAAGACGGGTTGCAGAGGACCAATTCCGAAGAGTACGGGCCCGTCTCCACGATCACGGGCAGAAGCCGGGACTCGGCCGAGCCCTCGGTCTCGAACGGGACGAAGGAGCCGTCGTTGGTGCCGTTGTCGTTGAAGACCGCGTACGCGAAGTACGGACCAGAACCCGACACCAGCGACACCGTCGCCCAACCCTCGGAAATGCCTGTCCCTAAAAGGACGTCGTTGAGCTGCAACCACTGACCGGCGGCGAGAGTGACATCAGGCAGGACCACGGTCTGACTGCTGAGAGCGTCCTTCAGGGTCAGGCGTAGTGAGAGAGAGGACGACGTGGAGGCGTTGGCGAAGGCGAGGTTCGTGCGGTCGTCTGACGTCCGGCGCAGGCCGTAGAGCCGCGAGGAACCCGTGGGCAGCTCAGAAAGGAGCGGAGCGACGTAGGCAACTCCGGCACGGCCGTTTTCCGCGGGGGCCGTGATGCGGACTCCCGCGTAAGCCGCGTCTTGCGAGGAGAGGTTCTCGAAGGAAGCGCGTAGCGTACCGCCCTGGTCACCGGTTGGGATGGCGAGGCCCTTCGAGCGGAGGTACTCGATGGCGTCGTCCACGACGAACTGGTGTCCGACGGCAAGGGACATTGAAACCGAACCCGAGCCGGAGCCACCCCATGCCGTGGCGGCGGTGTAGGTCAGCGTCACCGTCGCCTCGGTGGTGCCCCGATTGGCCAGGGTCATCTCGGAGACATAGCGGGCGCGCCCGGTCACGTCGAGAACGATCGGCAGGAACCGCGTCACGCTGGACCCTCCCGCGGATGACACGGTGACGGTCTTCGATGTCGAGTCGGAGCCCGAGGCGTTCGTGGTGGTGAGGGTGACGGTGTAGGTCCCTGCCGAGGCAAAGACATGGGCCGGGTTTTGCAGCATGCTCGTGCCGTTGTCGCCGAAGTTCCAGCTCCAGGACGTAGGCCCGTTTCCCGACGCGTCCGTGAACGTCACGGTCTCTCCCACCTTCGGAGCCGAGGGCGAGAACGAGAAGCCAGCGTACGGGCGTGGATCGATCTCAACGCGCGGGCCGGGCGTCAGGTCGCGCCCCGCGAGTCCGGCGTACGTCACGGAGTAGCGCTGCACCCGAAATACGGCGTTCATGTACTCCCCGGCGCGGGCCGGGTCGGCGGGAATCGTGGCGGCGACGGCCAGGGGCCCGTTTCCGGCCACGGGGCTCACGTACTTCCAGACGGTCTCGCCCGCGCTCGTCACTTCAAGAAAGGTCCCGTGCGTCCCGTCGCAGATGAGCGTGTTCCCGTTCGGGAGGCGCTGCGCGCTCGAGATGGCTTCGGCGTAGAGTGACGCCGGCGGCGTTGCCTTGTAGTTCCAGCTGAAGTCTTTCGGACCGAAGGGCTGACCGGCTGTTCTGGTGTAGTTTCCCGCCGCGTCGACGGGGGGCGTCCACTCGTCGATCGTAGAGTAGTTCCTGCTGAGGCCATTGTTGAACGCCGTCATGTTTCCTGCCCCCGGGCAGTCGGAGTCGACCCAGCGGGTGTCGTGTTGCTGGTAGAGCTTCTGGTCCGCCGCGGTGCCCGCCCGGTACATGACCGGGTTGCCCCAGCGGTAGAGCAGATCTCCGCCCTTGCCGCTCCTCCCGCCCGATCTGGATGCGGCCTCGGCCGTCGTCGTCGAGTGGTCGATGACCCAGACTTCACTGTTGCCACGGACGCTGAGCGCGATCTGGTCGAACGCGGCGTTGTAGTAGATGGCATTCATGTGATTCCAGAAGGAGGGAATCTTCTTGCCGTCCGCGGCGGGGTTGATCCGCTCCGGATGCGCGGCCACGTCCCCGTAATTCGCCTTTGAGGCCGAGTAGTCCTGGATCAGGTGATCCCAGACGTGCCACTCCCAGACGACCTTCCCACCCTTCGGCCGCGTAGGCTGAATTTCGACGACGTAGTCGGGGACGAGGTACCCCTTCGTGGTGATCTCGGGCTGGAAGGTCGCCGGATTGAAGCCCGCCGCGAGCGCCTCGTCGACGGTCTTCTTTTCGACCGCGAGCAGAAGGACGTTGCCGTTCGGCAGTAGACGGAAGTCGTGGTGTTGCATGTACTGTGCTGTCGACCAGTCAAGCTCCCAGACGAGGTTGCCGTCCCAGTCGTACTCCTCGATGCGGCCCCCCTCGCCCCCACCAGTGCTCAGCGGCCCCTTCGTCATGCAGGACCGCATTAAATGACCGTTCTCCATGAGGGCGACGGACTGTCCGGGTTCGTAGATGCTCTTCGTCCACGTGTGAACGATGCGGCCGGCATTGTCGATGAGGTAGGTCCAGGGGTAGTGTTTCGGAGAGAAGAGCGTGTAGCCGGGGTAGGCGCGGCTGTCGTTCACGAACAGTCCCACCGTCCGGGTCTGAGCGGCGATACCCTGCGTTACCGCGAGGCCCACCGCAAGCAGCAGGGCGCGGGCCCCCATCTCGCGTGTCTTGATTCGGGTCGTCTCGACAGCCAATCTTGTCGTCATTGTCGGCTCCTTCGTTTCAGCGTGTGTAGCTGACGTTCAGGCGGCTCACGGCGAGCGTCCGGTCCGCGATCGCTGCTGTGAGCACGGGCCCGGTCACTTGCCGGGCGCTCGGCGGCAGGACCGGCGCCGCGGACAGCGCATACAGGGAGAAGGTGTAGGTTTTAGCGCCCGGTCCCTGAGAACAGGGGGGCGAATAGGCAAGGTTCGGCCCATCACTCGTCAGTCCGGCCGTTCCAACGCCAGTGCTGTTCTTCGCCAGCGAGGCCGTGCTGGCGGGAATCCCATACAGGATCCAGTTCCACTTCTCGCCATCCCTGGCGAGCGTCGTTACCATCAGCGCGAGTTCCGTGGCTGCAGCCGGAACCCCAGACCAGGAGAGGGGCGGGCTCGCCCCGGCTCCGTCGCACGTGTACTCGACGGGGAGATTCCCTCCCTCGGTGAAGGCCGGGCTCGAGAGCGTCAACGTAGTCGAGGCGATGGATGAGGTGTCAGGAACGGCGGGGATGAAGGACCCATCGTCCGTTCCCGTGGCGGAACCGGGTAACGGACCGTCGTTGACGACACCGTAGGCGACGAAGGAGCCGGAGGAGGACTCGTTGACGATCCGGACGTACCCTTGCGTCACCCCATACGTGGGCAGCAGGTTCCCCCACTGCTTCCAGGCCCCTGGCGCGAGGGTGAATGAGTCCGTCGTGCCGGCAAGTTTGCCCGTCGAGCCATCGAAAACCTCGACATGGACTCTGATCGAGGCGAAGTTCTCTGGCGAGGCGGAAACAGCCACGTTGGCGCGGACCGTCGAGTCTTGCCGCAGACCGTAGATCCAGGCCGCGGACTGCGCCCGCCCGCCCGCACCGGTGGCGGAGTAGAAGAGGCCGTAACGCCCCGAGATGGTCTTGGCGGGTGAGCCCGTACGGGCCCCCGCGTAACCACTCGCCGTACTGCTCCCGCTCGTGAAGCGCGCCGAGAGCGTCCCGGCATAAGACCCGCCAAGAGGCCCGATCGTCCCGGTGACCTTGCCGCGCAGGTAGTCGAGTACAGACGGGATCAGCCGCTGCTCGCCAGCAACCAGCGTCTCGATGACGGTGCCACCCGCGCCGGAAGATGGAGAGAGCGACTCGACATAAGTCAGCTCGACCGCGCGCGCCTGAGATGACGGATTGCAGAGGACCAATTCGGAAGAGTACGGGCCCGTCTCCACGATCACGGGCAGAAGCCGCGACTCTGCTGCGCCCTCCGTCTCGAACGTGACGAAGGACCCGTCGTTGGTTCCGTTGTCGTTGAAGACCGCGTACGCGAAGTACGGACCAGAACCCGACACGACCGACACCGTCGCCCAGCCTGTCCCTGCAAGGACGTCGTTGAGCTGCAACCACTGGCCAGCAGCGAGAGTGACATCAGGCAGGATGACCGTCTGGCTGCTGAGAGCGTCCTTCAGGGTCACGCGCAGCGAGAGAGAGGAAGACGTGGAGGCGTTGGCGAAGGCGAGGTTGGTGCGGTCGTCTGACGTCCGGCGCAGGCCGTACAGCCGGGAGGAACCCGTGGGCAGCTCCGAGAGCAGCGGAGCGACATAGGCGACACCAGCACGGCCGTTTTCAGCGGGGGCCGTGATGCGGATTCCCGCGTAAGCCGCGTCCTGCGAGGAGAGGTTCTCGAAGGAAGCGCGCAGTGTGCCGCCCTGGTCACCGGCCGGGATGGCGAGGCCCTTCGAGCGGAGGTATTCGATGGCGTCATCGACGACGAGTTGGCGTCCGGTGGCGAGGGACAAGGAGACCGAACCCGAGCCGGAGCCGCCCCATGCCGTGGCGGCGGTATAGGTCAGTGTCACGGCCGCCTCGGTGGTGCCCCGATTGGCCAGGGTCATCTCGGAGACGTAGCGGGCGCGCCCGGTCACGTCGAGGACGATGGGGAGGAATCGGGTCACGCTCCCTGTCGCCCCTTCGCGCCGGGCGATCCGGAAGCCGACGTGGTACCAGGGATGGTTTGGATCCTGCGGTCCGCGGTAGTACGACGGGTCGCGATTCGAGACGCGCGAGTGGCCGTCGCTCACACCGCCGATGATGGTGCCGTTGTACCAGTTCCCTCCGCGCAGCACCCTGTAAGGCTTGCCGTCGGGCATCGGGCTTCCGGTCGCCGGCCCCGTCGGGTCGACGCTCGGGCTCTTTGCGTAGTAGTCCTTGTCGTACCAGTCGTGGCACCACTGCCAGACGTTCCCAGCCATGTCGTAGAGACCGAAGCCGTTCGCACCGTCGGACGTCTGGTAGGTGGTTGCGCTTCCCGGCCATCCGAAACCGGCTTTTTGCTTCAGGGTCCCGTCGTAGAAGGCCACGGGCGTGGTCCAGGGGAGTGGCCCGTTCTCGTATGGGTCTCCAGACGAGGGCCAGTTTGCCCTCTTCTGGTCTGGCGTGTCGCCCCACGGATAGACGTTGTACGGCGTGTACCGGCCCCCGCGTCCCGCGTACTCCCACTCGGCCTCGGTCGGGAGGCGGTAGCCGTCCTTCGTGAAGTCGCACGTCCAGGCCGTGGTGTCGTAGCAGGGTGTCCGCCCCTCGCTGAGGCTCAGCCAGTTGCAGTACGCGACCGCACCGAACCAGAGGACGCTGGTGACGGGGTGATCGCCGCGTCCGTCGAGAACGGTGAACGAGGTGCCGTCCCACCCGATCCGGCTGTAGGGGTCTGCCTGACGGGTGAAGAAGAGCGCGTCGTTTCCTCCCGCGAGGTAGACCGTCCCCGAGGAAACGCGGATCGTTCCCTGGGCGAGGGCGGAAGCGAGGAAGTCGCGGTACTGCTGAACGGTGACATCGGTCTTCCCGATCAGGAAGGGGCTGATTCGAACTTCGTGGATTGGGACTTCGTCACTGGGATGGCTCGGGTCGACGTAGCCCGCGTGGTCACCCATCTGAAAGGTGCCACCGGGGAGCGAGACCATGACCGGCTGCGCGGAGACGCCGAGGGTTGCCCCGATGCCTGTCAGAAGAAGTGTCCGCGCGACCCAGCCGATCGTTCGTGTGACGTCTGAAAACATCGATCGGTTCCTCCAGAGGCAAAGTTAGGCCGTTTGGACCCGCGAATCTTCACGCCCTTGCAAGTTGTTCGTAAGGGATGTAAAGGTGCTGTCCGGATTTGGCGCTATAGTGAGTTTCGTGGAGTGTGCCCCGGTCCCAAACGAAACGCCCAGCGCATCAGCTGCAAGGAGACGGGAGGCGCGCCGGGCTTCAGTCGAGTACGGGAAGGCTTCCTCGTTTGCTGAGTTCGAGGCTCTAGATCTTGCCTACTGGAGTCGCGTCCCACTCGGCGAGAAGTTCCAGGCCACCATCGAACTCGTGCGCGATTCATGGTACCTTCAGGGAAACCGTGGACCTATCCCCCGACTTGATCGACTTGCTTACGGAGTTCGAAAACTTCGGGGTTGAGTATCTCGTCATTGGCGGTTGGGCTGTTTCGACTCATGCGAAACCGAGGTACACCAAGGACCTGGATCTCTGGATCGGAACGTCCGCCACGAATCTGGCAAAAGCCGTCAAGGCCCTGACCGCGTTCGGCGCACCTGATGGACTCATCGAGCAAGCCGCGGGGATGTCGGACGATGAGTTCCTGTTCTTTGGTACACCGCCCGCCAGAATTGACATCCTCCGATCCATTCCAGGGGTCGTCTTCGAAGAAGCCTGGCCACGGCGTTCTCGGGCGACCTGGGGCCCCATTACCGTCAACCTCATCGGCATCGATGACCTCATCACGGCCAAGCGCGCGGCGGGCAGACCGCAAGACGATGCTGATGTGAAGATGCTCGAGTTGGCCAAGCAGCGCCAGAATCCGTGAGCCTTGGTCTGAAAGAACATGTCTGTTTTGTGGGAAGCCTTCGGACGCCTCTGCCTTTCACCGCGGCAAGAGAGTACGCGGATCGTTGATCGTCGCGTCGATGAGCGCGGCGTAGGCGGCGAAGGCGCCCGAGGGTGTGGGCGTCGAGACGGTCAGGCGCGCGCCCGAGACATCGACCGCGATGCCGAGTTCCTTCACGACACGCGTTAACTGCGTCATGCCGAGCGGGAGGAGCGTCCACCGCCCCGACCCGAGCGTCTTGCCCGTCTCGGCGACGAGCGCGACGTCAACCTCGAGGGGGGCCTCCGTGGCGTTCGCCAGGATCAGGTTCGTCCGGAAAGCTGCGTCCTCCTGGATGCCGAGGATCGTCTTCGTCATTCCGGTGCGGATGAGATCGCCGTCGCCGAAGGCCGGGACGTTCTGGCCATAGGTTCCTGTGAACGGATCAGGCGTCGAGGTCTGACCCGAGATCAGAAGGGACGGCGTTGACGACGCCACGCGAATCGCTCCCCAGTCCGAGGAGAGGTCGAAGACGGAGCCGAGGACGTCGGCCCATGTGACAGCCTTGCCGCCCTCGAGATCGAAACTCTTCTCGACGCCGCCTCGCCCGTCCACGTCGTGACCGAGGAACTTCAGGCTGACGGTCGCGCTGGCTGAGCCTGTATTGGCAACGAAGAGGTCCGTCGTCCAGTTGGACCCACCGGCTCTCGGCGCCCGGGCACTCGACGGGAGGAGCCAACTGGCGGCCACCGGGGGTGCCGGGGTGCTGTCTCCCAGTGTGTACGAAAAGGCGATGGTCCCGCTCTTCTGCGTTTCGGACTCGTCCTGCGAAAGGTACTCGCGGACGTACTCGACCTTCACGCCCGAAGACGAGACCGTCACACGCAGGTAGCCAGAGTTCGGAAGCACGTCTCCGCTCTTGTACGAGGCGGCGTTGAACGCCGTGTAGGTGTAGTCAGCGGGGTTGGGAACCGACTGGTACGTCACCCCGTCGAGTTGCTGCCGCGCGAAGAGATGGTCGTGCCCCTGGAAGAAGATCGTGACGTTATTGCGGACCATGAGGTCGTGGATCGGGAACGTCCACGACGGCCGGTGGGAGGCGAAGCCGGGCGTCCCGTCCGCGTTCTTCCCGCCCCACTCGTACTGATCCGCGATCTCGATCCCTCCCCGGCCCGTCCCGAGGACGTGGTGCGCAAAGACGAACTTCCACTTCGCGTCACTCTGCTCCAGTGTCTTTTTCAGCCAGTCGTACTGGGCATCGCCGTGGGTGATGAGCCACTTGTCCGGAGTCTTGTCGTTCGGGCCGTCATGCCCGTTCCCGAGGCCGTTGTCGACCTGGACCGGCGAACTCCAGTACGGGTCGATGACGGCGAAGAGCGCGTCACCCCAGCGGAAGGCGTAGTAGTCCCTGAGGAGGCCAATACCCGGCAGGCTGACCGGGTTCCCGGTGTAGAACGTGCCCGTGACGGCGTCGTTTGGCGCCGGGAGCGGGTAGTAGAGGTTTCGGGCGTTTTGCGCCCACGCCGCCACCTTCTCGGCATTCGTGCCGTCTGCCGTGCGGCTGTAGTTGAAGAGCGACGTCTGTTCATGATTCCCAGTGACGAGGAAGAGGGGCGACGACAGGAGGTTGAGCCAGGGAAGCTGCAATGAGTACCGGCCGGACACGGATCCCAGCGTGTACGGCGCCTGGAGTGTGTCGACTGAGAAGTCGTCACCCGAGAGAACGTAGAAGTCGGGCTTCTCGGCGGAGGCGGCCCGGAGGGTCTGAGCATAGAGATCGGCGCTGAACATGGAGGCTCGTTCCGGGTGGGAATCGCCCTGCACACAGAAGACAAATGAGGTCCCGGGAGCCCGCTGCGTGTGGAACGTTCTCTCGGCGGCAGGTGTGAAGGGGTCCGAGGACCCCGCCGCCCGGGACTGAAACCGGAACCAGTAGCGGGTGCCGGCATCGAGAGCGGAGAGGACCGTCTGGGCGACGTGAAAGCCGTTCGCGTTGGGATCGGGGGCCGTAGCGGCCGAGACGGTCCGCGACCCGTAGCTTCCGGAACTCTTCCCGTACTCGAAGTAGAACTCGAGCGCGGCCTCTGATCTCAGGGCGATGGTGACGGAGCGGTCTGCCGGCTGCCCGAGGATCTGCGTCACCTTCGGCGAGGCCCGCATCGAGAGCGGGAGGAGGAGCAGGAAGATGGACGCAAGAAGGCGAGGCAGCCGGCCGTCCGGGTGGTGTGGGCTCATGTCGTTCTCTTTCGTGTCCGGTCAGCGGGGAAGAAGGGTCCTCGGGTCGTTCGTTCCGCCGTCGATGAGGGCCGCATAGGCCGCGAAGGCGCCGCCCGGCGTGGGCGTCGAAAGCACGAGGCGCGCACCGGCGACATCACCAGTGACGCCGAGGCTGCGAACAACGTGCGTCACCTGAGCCATTCCCAGCGGCAAGAGGGTCCAGCGGCCGGAGCCGAGTACCGTGCCGGAGGCGGAAACGAGCGTCCCGCTGACATCGAGCGGCACCTCCGTCGCGTTGGCGAGGACGAGGTTCGTGCGGAACGCGGCGTCCTCGCGGACTGGAGCGAGGGCCTTCGCCGTGCCGGTCCGAATCCAGTCGGACGAAGTGAAGGCCGGAATGCTCTGACCGAACGTGCCTCCCCCGGGGCGCGGTGTGTACGTCTGGCTCGTCACGGTGAGCGACTGCGAGGAGGATGTGAGGCGTATCGCTCCCCAGTCCGTGTCCACGCTGAAGACGGAAGCGAGGACGTCTGCCCATGTGACGGACTTGCCGGCTCCGAGCGAGAACGTCTTTTTGGCGCCCGTTCGGCCGTCCACGTCATGCCCGAGGAACTCGAGCGTGAGAGAGGCACTGGCGCTGCCGGTGTTCGCGACGGCGAGATCCGTCGTCCACGCAGCCCCGCCCTCACCCGGCACGCGGGCGCTCGAGGGGAGGAGCCATGTGGCCACGGGAGCGTCCGGGGTTTCGCGGCCCGCGAGGACGTACGAGAAGACGACGTCCCGGTTCTTCCGCGTCGCCGTCTCGCTGGCGGGAAGGAGCGCCTGCACATAGTCGACCGTCGCATTTCCACCGGAGACCTTTACCCGAAGGTGTCCGGAGCTGCCGAGGATCGTCCCCGTGACGTAGCCGTAGGTGGCGGCGCTCCCCGTCTGATTGAGCCTGGGAAAACCCGGCTGCGGCACTTCCTGGTAGACGATGCCATCCTTCACTTGCTTGACGAACAGGTGGTCGTGTCCGTGAAAGACGGCCGCCACCCCCGTTCTCACGAAGAGACTGTGGAGCGGTTCTGGCCAGCCGGGGCGGTTTTCTGCAAGCCCGGGAGACCCGTCGCCGTTCGCGCCGCCCCACTCCCACATGTGTGCGGCCTCGACGCCACCTCGACGGTCTTTCCCAAAGCCGCCGACCAGATGGTGGATGAAGACGAGTTTCAGCTTCGCGCGGCTCCCCTCGAGAGTCCGTCGCAGCCAGTCGTACTGCTCCTTCCCCAGCGTCCAGTTCCAGTTGTCCGTCCCGTTGCCCCGCTGGCGGGTCGGCCAGAACGGGTCGAGAGCGACGATCAAGACATCTCCCCATGTGAACGCGAACCAATTCTGCAGGAGGCCGATGCCCGGCTCCGGGGTTGGGTTTGCGGAGTAGAAGGCGTCAGGAAGCGGATTCGGGAAGAGGTTCTTCCGAAGGTTGGCCGACCAGGCCGAGATCGAGCGCGAGGTTCCGTCCGCCGCATAGCCCGCCTCGCCGTCGTGGTTTCCCATGACGAAGAAGAGCGGCGCCGATCCGCAGAGAAGGCTGAAGTAGTAGCGCTGGGCGTAGTACTGCGGGCGGGCGTCCGTGAAGGCGGCTCCGTACTTGTCGGTCATGAACGTGTCGCCGAGGTCGATGTGGAAGTCGGGGGCGTCGGCGAGGGCGTTTTCGAGTGTCCGCGCGTAGAGCGGCGTCGACGTGTTCGAGTCGAGGTGCGCGTCGGCCTGGATCGTGAAGACGAAGTCCTGGCCGGCTGGCCTGGCCGTGCGGAAAGTCCTTGCCGGGGTCGCCGTGTATGGCCCCTCCATCCCGTTTCGCCAGAAGACGCGGTAGGTATACGGCGAGTTAGGCAGGAGGCCGTCGAGGACGAACTCGACACCCGTCTCGGGCGGAAGGGGCCGGACCGGCGTCGTGACCGGCGATCCCCCTGAAGCGGGCCCGTACTCCACGTAGCCGTCGCCAGCCTGGTACGCGACGACGCTCACGGTGATCGAGTGACCGGTGGGACGGCCGAGCACCGCGTCGAGAGGGTGGGCCGGAACGCCGAAGTCGACGGCGAGAGCCGGGAAGGAGACGAAGAGAGCGAAGAAGGCCGGGGCGAGAACGGCTGGACGCCTCATGATCGTGCCTCTTCAGACGCAGGCCAGGAGAGGCCGGTTGACGGCGATTCACCTGGACCCGAAGTTCTTACATCTCTTACAAAAAGCGAATACGGCCACCGTTGAGGGCTGGCTCCGGTCACCCGTCGAACCGGTAGCCGAGACGGTGAACCGTCATGATGTAGACGGGGTGGGACGGGTTCGGCTCCACTTTCGCGCGGAGCGAGGCGACGTGGACGTCGACCGTCCGGGAAACAGGGGTGGCGTCGTAGCCCCAGACTTCGTCGAGGAGGCGGTCGCGAGAGAGTAGCTCTCCCCGGTGCTCGATGAAGAAGTGCAGAAGACGCAGCTCCATGCTCGAGAGCGGGATGGGAACCCCTCCGCGTGTCACTTCCGCCCGCTTGAAGTCGGCCCGGATGTCGCCGAACGCGTAAACACCTCCGGCCGCCGGCCCCGAGCCGCGCCGTCTCATGAGTGCCTCGAGCCGCGCGAGGAGTTCGGCCATCTCGAACGGTTTCGTGAGGTAGTCGTCAGCGCCGAGCTTCAGCCCGACGACCTTGTCGACGACCTGCGACCTGGCGGTGAGCATGATGACGGGGAGCGTCAATCCGCGCTGCCGGAGTTCGCGACAGAGGGCGAAGCCGTCCATGCCGGGGAGCATGACGTCGAGGATGGCGAGATCGAAGGGCATCTCCCCGGCAAGCGCGAGCGCCGACTCCGCGTCGCCCCGAGCCTCGACGTGATATCCCTCGGAGACGAGACGGTCGACCAGGGTCAAGACGAGGCTCTCTTCGTCCTCGACGAGGAGGAGCCGCGGAGCAATCCGCTTCTTCATTTCCTGTGTCATGTTCGGCCTCCTTCCCCGTACCTGGCAGGCAGACGAATCGCGAACCGGCTTCCTCTTCCCGGCGTGGACTCGACGAGGACGTGTCCGCCATGCGCCTCGACGATGCCGCGGACGACGGCGAGGCCGAGGCCGGTCCCGCCTGCGCCCCCGGTGTCGGTCCCCCGGAAGAACGGCTCGAAGATGTGCCGCTGCTCGTTCTTCCGGATTCCCGGGCCGTGGTCGGAGACGGAAAGAACGACCTCGTCGCCGTGTGCCGGCGTGGCGAGCCGCGCCTCGACACGGACCCACCTGGACGTTCCTCCATACTTCACGGCGTTGTCGACGAGGTTCGCGAGAGCCTGGCGGAGCGCGGCCGCGTCCCCGAGGAGCACCGGGATCCCCTCGGCAACACTCTTCTCCACCTCGACCCCGCGTTCCTCGAAGACGAGCCGAAAACCGGAGAGAACCTCGTCGACGAGCGCCGGGACCGAGACGGGTTGCTTCTGAAGAGTAGAGGCAGCCGACTGCAGGCCCGCAAACGCGAGGATGCGGGCGACCATCTCGGTGAGGCGGCGTCCCTCGCGCTCTATGAGTGTCCCGTAACGTTTCACCTTCTCGGGGTCGGAGACGATCCCGTCGGCGAGGTTCTGTCCCGCCGAGCGCATCGCCGTGAGTGGTGTCTTCAGCTCGTGCGAGACGCCGGCAACGAAGTCCAGCTGCTGCCGGGCCATGCGCTGCGCCCTCCGAGTCGAATTGACGAGGAGGGCGGCCGTCAAGCCGAGGAGGGCGAGGATCGCGAGACTCACGGCCAAATTCCGGCGTCGCGCCCCGGCGACCGCCTCCTCGAGCGAGCCCAAAGGGTGGTGGACGGAGAGCGTCCACCTGCCCGGCTCGGGAACGTCGCCCGGGCGCGGCATCGAGAAGAACGTCCGTGTCACGTCGCCCCCGCGAGCTTCGCCCGTCGTGGGAAGCGGACCACCCTGGAAAACGACGCTCCGGGGAGGCGCGGTGAGTGAGACGGTGACACCGTACGCGAGGCCTTCTCGTCCTCCAAACTCTCGCCCTGCAAGACGTCCGAGGCTGTCCTTCGCGAGGACGCGTTTGTCCAGGCGGATGACCACGTGGTCGCGGGGGGGACGCCGGTTCGCGGGACCGCCATCGTCGCGCGGGGGACGATCCGGATCCGCCGGGGGCTTTTCCGGCGGGCGCCCCGGACCCTCGCTGCCGGCATCCCGGGGCTCCGGCTGGCGGCGGTCAGGTGGAGGGCCTGCCCCCTCCGGCGGCGTCGGGGCTCGAACCGGAAGGAGGATTCCAGGAAGGCGCTCGTCGAGGGAGGGAACCTTCCCCCGCGCCTCGAAGATCCGGCGAAGGGAGTCGAGGTCTGGCTCCAGCGACGTCTCCGCGAGCCGCCCCGTGGTCTCGTCGAACCTCCGGATCTCGACGCGGTCTTGCGAGAGACGCGACACGACCAGGAGTTCGCGAACGAGGCCAGAGACAGGTGCCTCCTTTCGCCATGTGGCAAGCCGGGACCCGAGGGCGGCCTCGAGATCTCCGGAGAATGCTCCTTCCGGAAACTGAAAGGCCCGGTAGACGCGTGCGAGTTCCGCGTCCACCGCGTCGCAAAACCGGGTTGCGGAAGCGTCGAGGCTCGCTCTCAGGCGGTCGCGTTCGGCATCGCTCGCTCTCGTGATCCAGCGGTACTGGAGAACGGCGAGTATGCAGAGTGCGGCGAGAAGGCCGCTCCCCACGGCGAGCGAGAGCCACGGGAAGAAAGCAGTCCGGCGCACGGCCTGATTGTAGTGCTGGTAAAACTCACTCCGTTCAATACTTTACATTTCTTGCACGGTCTTGACTCCTCGCTTGCGAGCGGCCTTCTCCCCTGGATTCTGCTGTTCGCGGTTCTCGGTGACTTCGGCTAGTCTTTCTTTGCGGCAGAGAAGACCATCGTGAGTCAACCGAACGCTTCGCGCAAGGGCTCGAGTTGGGCGAGTTTCGGACTCACCTTCTTCGCGGTCGTCGCCGCCTACGTCCTCACGGGACGGCTCGGGATGCTGGCCGCCATCCCTCCGGGACTCGTCACGCCGATCTGGCCTCCCGCCGGGATCGCCCTGGCCGCGGTTTTCCTGGGCGGGCCGTCGCTGGCCCTGGCCGTCGCCCTCGGGTCGATCACCGTCAACTTCTGGGCCGCGAGCCTCGCGGGAACGGCGAACACGGCAACACTCATCGGTTCGGTTCTCGCCATCGGGACGGGTGCCGCCCTCCAGGCACTGGCGGGGTCCGCGCTGATTCGATGGACGCTCGAAAAGGCGAGGGAACGGGAAGGCCCGCTCCGGTCCGCCCGGGGTGTGACCATCTTCGTGGCGGCAGCCTCCGCGAGTTGCCTCGTCAATGCGACGATCGGAACCGCCGCCGTTTCCCTTCTGCGTCCGGAAACGTGGCCGGGATTCCAGACGACATGGTGGACGTGGTGGCTCGGGGATACGGCGGGTGCCCTCGTTTGCGCGCCCGTGATCCTCTCGCTGGGCCAGCCGAGCGAGATCCCGGCCAAAGCCGGCACCGTCGAGACCCTTTTCTTCTCCGCCGCGCTGTTCGCGGTCGGGGCCTTCGGGTTCTGGGGACGGTACCCCCTTTCCTACCTCGTGGCGCCAATCCTCGTCTGGGCGGCCTTTCGGTTCGGAGTACGAGGAGGGTCAGCCTCCATCCTGGCCTTCTCGATTATCGCCATTGCGGGGGCCGTCCGTGGCGCCGGTCCCTTCACCGGTCCGAACTTGACCCTGAACGAGTCGCTTCTTCTGCTTCAAGGGTTCATGGTGTCGAGCGTCCTGACGACGTTGCTCCTGGCCGCCGTCGTGGAGGAGCGAGAGCGGGCGAAAACCTCCCTGGAGCAGAAAGTCGAGGACCGGACCGGAGAGCTGAACCGCTCTCTCTTGCAGATGGTCGCCCTGCAGCGTGAGACGGAAGCAGCGAAGGCCGCGGCGGAGAGATCCGGCGACAGGGCTCGCGAGGCGGACAGGGCCAAGAGCAGGTTTCTCGCGCAGATGAGCCACGAGCTGAGGACACCGCTGAACGCGATCATCGGGTACTCGGAACTCATTTCCGAGACGCTGGACGGAACGGCTCATGCTGATCACCAGGAGGACCTTTCGAGGATTCGCTCCTCGGCCCAGCATCTCCTCTCTCTCATCAACCAGCTCTTGGACCTCTCGAAGATCGAGGCAGGAAGAATGGAACTCCATCGAGAGGCCGTGAAAACCCAGGCTCTTCTGGACGGGCTCCTCCACACACTCGAGACACTTGCCCGAAAGAACGGCAACCGGGCCGTGGTGGAGGCTGACCCCGGCGACGACGATCTCGAGACGGACGGCATGAGGCTCAAGCAGGTCCTCTTGAACATGATCTCGAATGCGTGCAAGTTCACGAGGAACGGGACGATCACCCTGCGTGTTCGCCCGGCGGGGACTCGCGATGTTCTTTTCGAAGTCGAGGACACGGGAATCGGGATGACGCCCGCACAGATGGAACGGATTTTCGAGCCGTTTGCGCAGGCGGACTCGGGAACATACCGTCAGTACGGCGGCACCGGCATTGGCCTCGCGCTCTGCAAGGAGTTGGCCCGCGCCATGGGGGGCGAGATCACCGTCCGGTGCGCGCTGGGCAAGGGGAGCGTTTTCTCCCTGAGAATCCCGCGGATGATGCCGGAGAGGATGACGGCGCCAAACGCCTCGTTTGCACCCTGAGAGAGGGTGCGCCTGCGGCTGCGCAGGCCGGGGCCGATGATCCAATCCGTTCACTCCTGACGCTCATCTCGAGATCGAGAGACGTAAACGGACGGGCCGAGGACCTTACAGCTGCTTCCCCAGGCTGGAGCGTTCGAGCCGCCCCAGGAGCCGCAAGAGCCCATCGAGAATCGTCAGGGGGTGCGGGGGACAGCCGGGAATGAAGAGGTCGACGGGCACGATGGCAGAGGCTCCGTCATGCTGCTCGGGGTGCCCGGAATAGGGGCCTCCGCTGATCGCACAGGCCCCCACGGCAATCACGATCTTCGGCGGCGGTACCGCCTCGTACGTCTTCTGGAGCGCCAGCCGCATGTTCTCGGGGACCGGGCCCGTGATCAGAAGCCCATCCGCGTGCCGCGGGGAAGCCACGTACTGAATTCCGAACCGCCCAATGTCCCACCCGATCGTGCCGAGCACATTGACGTCGGCGCCACACGCGTTGCAGTCTCCGGCACTCACGACCCTCAACTTGAGCGACCGCCCAAACAGCCTGAGAAGCTTCGTCTCCAGCGCCGCCGCCAAAACGAGCGGTTCTTGACCGGTATGGATGAGATCCTCCCGTCTTCTGGCTGCAAGCCGGTGGTCACATGTAAACGCGATCGCGCCTTGCGAACACGCCGTGACGCACTCGGTGCAGAAGAGGCAGCGGCCGAGATCGATCCGGAAGACTCCGTTTTTGGAAATGGCGTCTGTCGGACAGACCTCGCCGCACTCCTGACACCCCTCCTGGCATTTCGCCGCGTCGAGCCGGGGCAAGCCTCGAAAGCGCTCTGGCGGAAGCGGCGGATCTCCCGACGGGTACGCCATCGTGCGGTGACCCTGGTGGAAACGCGCGAGGAGGGCTCTCAACATGGTTCTCTCATAGTGTCTTATAGATCGTGTCCGCAGTAAGAGAGATTGAAGCTCTTGTTGCAGAGCGGGAAGTCGGAGATCTGCTCATCCCTGAGCGCCAGTGCGAGCCCAAACCAGTTGTGAAAAGACGGGTCGACGATCTTGTAACGGAAGAAGCGGCCCGCGGCATCCGTCATGGCGACGTGACAGATCTCGCCGCGCCAGCCCTCCGTGAGCGTGATGGCCAGTGACTCGGGCTTCATTGGCCCCACCTTCACGCACGTACCGCTCTCCGGGAGGGCCTCCAGTTGTTTGTGAACGAAGTGGATCGACTGCTGAATCTCGAGCCAGCGGACAAACGCGCGGGAGTTGACGTCACCATAGTGGGCCGTCATCACGGGCAAGTGGACAAACCGGTAGATGCCGAGGGGAAAGTCGTGCCTCACATCTCTTGGAATCCCGCACGCGCGGGCGGCGGGACCGACGAGGCCAGCGGTTTCCGCATTCTCGGCGCTCACCCGGCCCGTCTTCTCGAAACGCTCCACGACGCTTGGCGTCTCCCACAGAAGCTCCACGGCCTCCGTGACATCCCGGCGCACCGCCTCGAGCCGCGTCTTCAAGGATTCGGCCTGAGACTCCGTCACGTCGAATCCCACCCCGCCAGGCCGCATCAGACCGCGTCCGAAGCGCGAGCCGCAGATCTCGGCCGTCAGGTTCAAGAAGTCTCCCCGCAGCCTTCCGCAAAACGAGGCGGTGGGCAGATAGGCCACATCGCCAGCCAGCGCCCCGAGGTCGCCCGTGTGGTTTGCCAGACGCTCCAGTTCGAGCGTTATCCCGCGAATTGCCTGGGCGCGGGCGGGAGCCCCCGTTCCCGCCAGGGCTTCCACCGCATGGCAGTACGCCAGCGCGTGCCCGGCCGTCGTGTCTCCGGCAACCGTTTCGATCTGAGCCAGCGTTCGCTTCGCGGGTCCGCCCAGAAGCGCTCGCTCCACTCCCCGGTGCTGATACCCGAGCGCAATCTCGAGGTGAAAAACATGTTCCCCGTGGCACTGGAACCGGAAGTGGCCGGGCTCGATGACACCGGCGTGGACGGGGCCAACCGCCACCTCGTGCACGCTCTCCCCTTCGACCCGGAAGAAGTCGATGACCCCGGGGGGGATCGAGGCCTCCCTCGCACGGCCCCACGCGTCCGGACCCGGCCGGTACGAGTGGTGGAACCTGACCGGTTTGAACCACGGGTGCCCCGGAAAACGGACGCCATACTGTTCGCCGATCTCCCGCTCGAAGAGATGCGCCTGCGGCACTTCCGGAACAACGGACTCAAATGAATCCCCGTCAAGAACCGAGCGGGCTACGAAAAGCCGGCCGTTCGTGTCATCCGCGAGCACGGCATGGAGGAAAACGGCTCCCGCACCTGGCCCGGCGGCTCCGAAGTAGGCCACGAGGCGCCGCCCTCTGTCGCGCACTCCCCGCACCAGCCACTGCCGAAACGCGCCTGGAGGAAGCGACAGGACGTCCCGCAGCGCGAGAGGCCGTCCATTACGCGTCATCCCCGCCGTCACGAGGCTCCCCCGAGCATTTTGGCGGATTCGAGAACCAAGTTGTAGACCACGTCAGGAATCCAGACTCCCATGATCACGACCATCACGAATGCCGCCAGAAGCGGCGCCCCCGTCAGAAAACTATCGCGATAATCAGTTGACGCGGCCGCCGGGGTGGGCTGCCCCTCGACCACCGCGAGCACCGTGGCCCCCATCCCAATGAAGATGATGACGAGGAAGATGATGAAAAGAGCGGCCGTGACGAAGTGGTGCCCCGTCATAACGCCCGAGAGAATCGTGAACTCACTGATGAATGGCCCGAATGGCGGCGAGCCCGTGATGGCCAGAAACCCCGCGAGAAAGAGCGCGCCGGAAAGCGGAACCCGCCGCAGGGCACCCCCCACGTCATCGATCGTCTTGGCGCCATACGCCCGGTGGATGTTGCCGGCGGAGAGGAAGAGAAGCACCTTCGTCAGAGCGTTGTTGATCACGTGCAAGAGCACCCCGGTCGTGGCAATCCCGCCCACGCCGATGCCGAGAACCAGAATTCCCATGTGCTCGACGCTCGAGTAGGCGAGCATCCTCTTGATGTCGCGCTGCCCGGCCATGAAGGCGGCCGCAACGCCCATGGAGAGAAGCCCGAATCCGAGGAAGAGTTCGCGGGCAAAGGCGCCCTCTCCGGCCGCCTGCATCACGCGGTAAACCCTCAAGAGCGCCAGGAACGCGCAGTTCGTCATCCCGCCCGCGAGCAGAGCCCCGATCATTCCGGGGGCAACTCCGTACGCATCGGGTTTCCATGTGTGCATGGGCGCAAGCCCCATCTTCGTCCCGTACCCCACAAGGAGCAGGATGAACCCCGCCTGAAGCCACGGACGAGACAGCCCGTCAGGGTGTTCGAGAAGCGCCTTGAAAAGGAGGCTCTCGTCTCCGGCGGAGCCGTGAAGGGCCGAGTAGGCGATGAAGAGTGAGCCCATCAAGGCAAGAGCGATTCCCACCGATCCGATGACGAGGTACTTCCACGCCGCTTCGAGGGACCGCGGATTCTGATTGAAATAGATGAGGAGCGCCGTCGAGAGTGTCGCCCCTTCGATCGCTACCCAGACGACGGCCAGATGCTGGGCCACGGTGATCGCGGTCGCCATCGAGAGAAACGTCAGAAGGCAAACGCAGAAGATGCGGTTGGGCCGCTCCTGCCGGAGCCTCAGATACTCGATGCCATAGAACGAGCAGAGGGTGAAGAGAATCGAAACCACGCCCAGAACGAGATGCCCCAGCGGATCGACCGCAAACCAGCCGTCGAGCATGGAATCTCCGGACCGCGCGGCGAGCGTTCCCCCCAGATGGAGGACGGCGGCTCCCGCGACGATGACCGGACGAACACGGTTGGAAGGAGTGACGAAGGCAACGAGCGCGGCAACGAGGGGCAAGACGACGAGGTAAAGAAGCAGCATACCGTCAGTCCCTCAAGTCCTTGAGCCGGTCCGTATCAAGAGAGCCGAACTCGCGCTGAATGTGGTTCATCACGATTCCCATCACGAAGATCCCGACGAGAAGGTCGAGGAGAACGCCGACCTCCACGAGCGCGGGCATCGCCTCGTGCAAGAGCTGGGCAAAGACGAAGATTCCGTTTTCCAGGATGAGGTATCCCGTCACCTGCGAAATGGCCTTTCTTCGCGTGGTCAGAAGCAGGAACCCGGCAAACAGAGTCGAGAGCGCCACGGGGACGACCAGAAGTTCGCGATGCGAGGGGACGAGCGGCAGCCGGCTGGCAAAGAGCGCCGTCGCACCCGTTCCGGCCGCGCAGATCAAAACCGACGGCACGAAACCGAGGTAGGGCTCCACTTCGTGCGGGATGTGAACCTCCCGGAGCGCCCGGTAGAGAAGGGAGGGGATCACGAGTGCCTTGACGGCGCCCGCCACGAGGACGAGCCCCATGAGACGCCAGGAGGGCGGCTCGCCGGAAAGGAGTGGAAAGATGCTCACCAGAAGGCCCTGAAGAGCCGCGGCTCGAATGCACGCCCTGAGGTTGGGGGTCCCGAGAGCCACGAAGTTCATCGTGGCCGAGAGAATCAGGATGGACGCGGCGGCTTGCGGCATCATCGGCTACCTCAACACCAAAACGACGGAGAAGCCCGCCAGAAGCGTGGCCGTGACAAGAAGCTGAGGAACGCGCACGAGCCTCAGGCGGGCCATGCTCGATTCCAGAAGCCCAATCGCCACACCGGCCAGAAAAAGCCCGCCCAGGAAGCAGACGAGGCCGATGGCGCTTCCCCACTGCGCGGAGGGAACCAGAAGAGTGACGAGAAGCGATGCAAACACCGTGAGCTTCAGGGCTGAACCGTAGAGGATGAACCCGAATGCCGGTCCGCCGTGGTCGAGCACCATGACTTCGTGAACCATGGTGAGTTCGAGGTGCGTGTTCGGATCGTCAAACGGAACGCGCGAGTTCTCGGCGAGCAGGACAATGGACCAGCTGGCCACGATGAGGACGATCGACGCGCTGCCCGAGTGCCAGGCGCCGGAAGCGTGGACGTCGAGCATGCGCGTCAGGCTCAGTGAGGCGGTCAATCGTGAAAGTGCCAGAAGCCCAAAGAGAAGCGCCGGTTCGGCCAGGGCCGAAAACGTCACCTCCCGGGCCGCGCCCATGCCCTCGAAAGGCGACCCAGTGTCCATGGCGGCCGCGGTCACGAAAAACCGGGCCAGCGCAAAGACGTAGACGAAAAGAACCATGTCACCCGTGAACGAAAACAGCGCGGGACACCCCGCAATCGGGAGGAAGGCGACCGCCGTCAGGGGAGCCACCACCGAGAGAACGGGCCCCGCGAAGAAGACCCATGTCGCCGTGTGGCTGAGGACGAGTCCCTTGCGAAGGAGTTTGGCGATGTCGTAGTAGGCCTGGAGAAGGGGCTGCCCCTTTCGCCCAGCCATGAGTGCCTTGGTTTTGTTGATCACACCCAGGAGAAGGGGCGCGAAGACGAGAACGGCCAGCAGGTTGAGGGCCGCGTTTACCGCGTTCACCATGTGGCACTCCAGGCCAAAAGAGCCATGAGCGTGACGACGATGTACAAGATGTAGGCCTGGACATGTCCACTCTGTATGACGCGGAAGAGGTTCAAGAGATTGCGGCCGTGGAGGAGACCTGGAAGGAGGACGCGGTCGAGGACCGGATCCGGGGCGTGGTTCTCGAAGCGCTGTCCCTCCGCGGGGAATGGCCCTTCCATGCGCGGACGGTGCTCCACGGGAATGACGGCCCAGCGAAAGAGCCCGGTGAGGAACTCGGCGAAAGACGAAGCGGTGTACTGGATTCTCTTGTCCGCGCCCGCATACCCGCAGTCCCAGGTTCCCGTCAGAGACGACGGCCGCATTCTCCTGGCGGCAAGGATGCCAGCGGCCGTGATGACGCCGAGGAAAAGGATGGGAACGGTTCCCAGAGTGCCTTCGATTCCCGGAGTGACGCCCGTGTGATGGGTGCCGAGGAGAACACTGGCGGCACGCCTGGCGGCGCCGGACGCACCCGCGGGCCAGAGCCCGATGAGGATGCAGGCAGCGGCGAGGCCTCCCATCGCGAAACGCATCGAGAGGCCGGCCTCGACGGCATCCCGGATCCGCCCGGGGGCGCGCGGGGTGCCGAGAAAGACCGCCGAGAAGACTTTCACGAAGCAGGCAACGGCGAGGGCGCCAATGAGGGCGAGGGCAGACGGCGCGGCAACGGCTCCGAGAACCTCGAGACCCGCGGCCTCGCTCGCGAGGGCCTTGAAGCTCGCGAGGTAGATCAACCACTCACTCACGAATCCGTTGAGCGGGGGCAGGCCGCAGATCGCCACGGAGCCGATGAGGAAAGCCATTGCCGTGAAACGCATGCGGCGGAAAAGGCCCCCCAGAAGATCGATCTCGCGGGTTCCCGTGGCGTGGATGACCGACCCGGCTGCGTAAAAGAGGAGTGCCTTGAAAGCTGCGTGGTTCCAGACGTGCAGAAGCCCGCCCGCAAAACCGAGCAAAGCCCAGTCGAACTGTTTCTGCGCCATCCCGAGTGTCCCGATGCCGAGTCCGGTCAGGATGATGCCGATGTTCTCGATGCTGTGATAGGCGAGAAGGCGCTTGATGTCGTGCTGCGCAAGCGCCATCACGACACCGAGGATTCCAGATGTGACGCCGAGCGCGAGAAGGGTAAGACCCAGCCACGAGGGGAACTCCGGCAGCATCGACAGGACGCGGACGATGCCGTAAATCCCCATCTTCAAGACGATTCCCGAAAGGAGGGCCGAGACATGGCTGGGCGCGGCTGCGTGGGCCTCTGGCAGCCAGACGTGAAGGGGAATGACGCCTGCCTTGATGCCGAATCCAGCCATCGCCAAGATCAGGATCGGCGGCAGCAAGGGAGAAGCTCCCAGCGCCGTTGAGGGCAAGAGAAGCCAGCTTCCGGTCACGTCTCGGAGCAGCGAAAAAAGCGCGAAGAGAATCAGCGTGGCCACGTGAGTGGAGACAAAGTAGATAAACCCGGCTCGTAAGGCAGCGGCGTCGTCCTGGTCGGTCGTGACCAGGAAGAAGGCCGCGATGCCGACGGTTTCCCAGCCGAAGAGGAAGCTCCAGGCGTCCCCGGCGGCCATGACCAGAACGAGTCCGGCGGTCGCCAGCCCGTAAAAGCAGCGGAGCTTGCGGCCATTTGCCTCGTGGTGTGACTCTTCCCAGTAGCCCTCTCCGTAGACTGATCCGAGCCCCGAAACGAAGAAGACGGGAACGAGAAAGAATGCCGAGATGCGGTCCAGGGTGAAGGTCAGGGAGACACACGGCAGTGACCAGAGGATGTGGGCCGTGACCGTTTCCCCCGCAAGGCCCAGGGCGGCGGCGATGAGGCCGAGAACGCAGCCGAGAACGTGCAGCACGGTTGCCAGACGCTGGGAAGCGGGGGTTCCCGCCGGAAAGAGGAGGCCCAATAGTCCGCTGACTCCCATCAAGAGCGCGGCGATGGCGAGGAGATCGAGTGCCGTCACGAAACGCTGTCCTTTCTGACGGCGGGGAGTGGTTGTGTCATGCCGAGGCCTCGAGGATCCGCGCTTTCTCGATCAACACCCTGGCGGATTCCCGGGCAGAGATCGCCTCGCGGAACTCCGTGTTGAGCAAGAGGTAAGCGACTCTGGCGAGCATTTGGAGGTGGACGCGTGTCGTGGGGCTGACGAGGAAGAAGAAGGCGAAGACGGGTTTGCCGTCCGGTGCGTCGAAGTCGACCGCCTCCTCGAGAAAGAAGAGCGAAAGGGAGGCTTCCCCTGACGAGAGGGAGATGGGGTTGCGGACGTGCGGAATCGCGACTCCGTGCCCCACGGGTACGACCCCGGCCGCATTTCGGGCCAGGAGGATGTGCAGCAACAATTCGCGGTCCCCTTCGTCATCCAGGTTCAGGAGGGCGATGATCGAGCGGATCGCCTCGTCTTTTGATCCCCCGGCGACGCCGTGGAACACACCGCCGCGTTCGAGGCACTCGGCGACGGATGGGATGTGGTCTTCATCCTCCGTCTCGTGGAAGAGGGCCGGGTTCACGTGCAGACTGTGTGCCGTGGCCCACTCGAGCAGCTCGCTTCGGTTGATGCGGTATTGATCGTCGATCCGATAGGCGGGCAGGCCGCCTGATTCGATCCAATCCAGTACCTGCTCGTCGGTTGAATCGAGAAGGCTCGCCGCGTCCCGGACAGTGACTCGCATCCCTTGCCGTACCTCCCCGCGAGGTGGAAATTCGAGTGTGCGTGCTCCTCGCGAGTCGTTCCGATCCGCCGGCCTCCGTCGAGGATCAGGTGATGAAGGCGAAAAGGGATGCCTTTTCTTGGGGAAACATCACCTTGTGTCAGAGCGTCAGCAAGCGGTTCGGATGATCAAGATACAGAGATAGCCCCTGGAAGGCAAGAACTTGCATCTGCCGCTTCTGGGTGGCACTCTCGCGGCAGGCCATGACCTCCGACGCCCCTTCTGACCCGTCTCTCCTCCCGAACCAGAAGGCCCGGCAAGTTGATGGTGCAAACGGCCGCACGCAATTCCTTGAGGAACTCATCGAACATGCGGCCCACCTCCTTCCAGCGCAGGGCCCTATTCCCATCTTCGTTCACCACAACACTCTCCATGCTTTCGAGGGCCTTCCCTTCGAGGAAGCCGTCGTACGCGCCGGAGAACTCTTCGGATGCGAGCCGTTTCTTCCGGAAGACCATTACCGGGCTGAGATCGCGCGCGGGCGGATCCTGGAACACGACATCCATCAGGTTCTTTCAGAGGACTTGGGCGCCGCCGGAAAAGACAGGATCGGGCCATGGGGAACGCGATTCGAAATCCGGCTGGCCATTCTGAGAAAGGGGATTCCGCGACTGGCAGGACCCGAGCTGCGCTGGATTCTCTCGGAACTGGGTGTTCTCGAACGGCTGCGCAGGGATCTGGATCCTGAACCCCGGCGTCTCTTGATCGAACGGACCCGGAGTACCCTCGGAAGAGACATCCCCTTGAGGCGGCTCGAGCGGATCCTCGTCTCGGATCTTTCCGAGGCGTGCCGCCAGGCTGTTTCGCGAGTCCCCGCGGTCCCCGTGGACCGCGGGGCTCCGCTGCGGCACCGAGACCTCTTCAAGGCCGTGACGGGTGTGGACAGCGATGCTCTCGTTCACCCCTTCCTCATCCGGTTGTGCGGCGCCTTCCTTGATCAGGGAGTTGCCTACTGGCCCATGCTGGGCCGCGACTTGGGGTTCTACAAGGGGTTCCTTCGTTTGTATGGTCAGAAAGGACGGGGTCCCCGCGACCCCTGGCTGGGAGGTCTGGGGGCCGAACTCCTTGTAGAAACGTCTCTTCAAGATGATCTGGAATCCGCCGTGAGATCCCTCGAGATCCTGGGTGTTCCGGAAGGAGAGTGGAACCGGTTCGTTACAGAGACGCTCCTGGCCCTTCGCGGGTGGGCCGGCATGATCCGGCAGATAGAGATCCGGCCAGATCGCGTCCCGGTTTTTGCTCCTCCAGTGTCGCTTTCGGGTTTCCTGGCCGTCCACCTCGTGCTGGAGCGCCTCGCACTCGGCTATCTGGCACGGCAGCACTTGGGGTTTGACCGTCCGCTCGCCGAATTGCGGGAGTTCCTCCACCCGCGATTGCCGAATCCCGGATCCCCTTCCCTTGACGAACGCGCGGCGCCCCTGTTCCTCTTGGCTCAACTCCTGGGGCGCGGACCCGCCGAGGTGCGGCGCCTCACTCCTGGTCAAACGTCTTCGCTCCTCGACGAGATCGAGGAGTTCTCCTCCCTCAAGCAGCGCAGGCTTCTGCATCTCGCTTTCGAGCGGCGGCACCGGGTCGAAATCCTCGACTCGATCACCACTCACTTGAAGAACCCGCCGGCTCTGGAACAGGAACCCGCATTTCAGGCGATCTTCTGCATGGATGATCGCGAGGAGTCTTTTCGCCGCCATCTGGAAGAAGTGGATCCCGGTTGCGAGACGTACGGAATTGCAGGCTATTTCGGCGTCGCCATGTACTACCGCGGCGCCGGAGATGCGCACTCGCGGGCACTCTGCCCCATTACCATCAAACCTCAGAACGAAGTCGTCGAGAGAATTGAAGCAAAGCACCGGGTGGAAGCCCGCTTCCGGGCCCGTTCCCGCAGGACACTGGGCCGCCTGATTCGCGGCATCAACATCAGCAGCCGGAGCCTGGCCCGCGGCACGCTCCTCACGGCTTTTCTGGGAGCCCTGTTTGCCATTCCCCTGGTCATTCGTGTTCTCTTTCCCCGTCTGGCAGCCAGGTTCAGGCACTCAACGGAGGGGCTTCTCGAGCCGCCAGAGGAGACCTTCCTTTCCTTGAACCGGCGCCGCATGGCAACTCCGTCCCTGGGCACGTATTCGGGTTTCACGAAGGAAGAGATGGCTGAAGTGGTGAAAGGACAGCTCGAGGACATCGGGCTCTCGAGAGGATTTGCGCCCGTCGTCCTGGTTGTTGGACATGGTTCCTCGAGTCTTAACAACCCGCACGAATCCGCCTATGACTGCGGCGCGTGCGGAGGGGGAAAGGGCGGGCCGAATGCGCGGGCTTTTGCCTTGATGGCCAACGATCCTGCCGTGAGAGATCTCCTCGCCGCGTCAGGGCTGCGGATCCCATCCAGCACGTGGTTTATCGCCGCCTTCCACAACACCTGCAACGACTCGATTTCGTATTTTGATGCCGATGACATTCCGGAGGGCCCGCGCGCTTCCGCCCAGCGGGCCATGGCTGCTTTCGAAGAGGCCAGAGCCCGCAATGCCCACGAACGGTGCCGCCGCTTCGACAGGGTTCCTTCCTGGTTCACGCCCGCGATGGCCCTGACTCACGCCGAGCGGCGCGCCGAGGACCTGGCTCAGCCCCGGCCAGAGTGCGGCCACGCAACAAACGCCGTGGCTTTCATTGGAAGGCGGAGCCGGACCCGGAGCCTCTTCCTGGACCGCAGAGCCTTCCTCGTTTCCTACGATCCCGCCGAAGACGATTCCGCGGGAAGGATCCTGGCTCGACTCCTGGCTTCCGTTGGCCCCGTTGGAGCGGGCATTAACCTCGAGTACTACTTCTCCTACGTGGATGCGAGGGGCTACGGTGCCGGAACGAAGCTGCCACACAACCTCACGGGATTCATCGGGGTCATGGACGGGCACGCCAGCGATTTGCGCACGGGGCTGCCCTGGCAAATGGTCGAACTCCACGAGCCCGTGCGGCTTCTGCTCATCATCGAAACCACGCCCGAGATCATCTCCAGATTGGCTTCCGAGAACCCTGCGATCGGACGGCTCGTCAAGAACCGGTGGGTCCAGCTTTCCTTGCTCGATCCAGACTCCAGCCAAATTCAGGTTTATCAAAACGGAGTCTTTTCCCCGTATGAGCCGGAATCCGAGGATCTGGCCATCGTCCCGTCGTCCATTGAGTGGTACAGGGGCCGGAGAGCCCACTTGCCCTGCGCCAGGGTCGGCACGGCGCCTTTCGATATGAGGACATGAGAACTAAATCATGACCGGAGTGACCATTCAGTTCCTCGTAGTCCTGGCGATGAGCGCCCTCCTGACGCTTCTGGCCATACTGGGCATTGCTTCGCTCCTCAACCGTCCCCTGCCGGAAAGGGTCACGGGAATTCTGACCCCGACGGTTTTCTTCCTCTGTCTCGCGTGTCTCGGCAGTGCCGGTGCCATCATGATCAGCGGGGAGAGCCACAGAGAAACGGTTCAACTCGGCAGGCTTCTGTCGGTTGGCGAATACGAGTTTCAAATGCGGCTTCTCATCGATCCGCTTTCTCTCATCTTCGCCACATTCACCCAGACCCTGTGCGGTGTGATCGCCGCGTTTGCGCATCGCTACATGCACAAGGAGCCGGGTTACAACCGTTTCTTCGTGATGATGGCCATGTTCTCGCTCGGAATGATGCTGATCGTCCTCGCCGGCAGCTTGCAGGTTCTCTTTGCGGGCTGGGAGTTCGTGGGAGTCAGCTCTGCCCTTCTGATTGCGTTCTTTCATGACCGGGAGATGCCTGTGAGGAACGGGTTTTTCACGTTTGTGATCTACCGCGTCACGGATTTTGGGCTCCTGTGCGCGGCGGTTTTCGTGAATCACAGCGCCGGCGGCAGCGTTTACGACGCATTTTTGGGAACGAGCTGGCCCGATGGAGAGACGAGCCTCACCTCGGCACAGGCCGGACTGGCCGGGGTCCTCCTCCTTTTTTCCGCGATGGGCAAATGCGCGCAGCTGCCTTTCTCGGGCTGGCTTCCCCGCGCCATGGAGGGGCCCGCCCCTTCGAGCGCCATTTTCTACGGGGCGCTTTCGGTCCATGCGGGGGCCTTCGTGCTTCTGAGAATGTCGCCGCTCCTGGACAGGTCGTTAGTAGCCTCGGGACTCGTGGTGCTCGTTGGAGTGCTCACCGCGCTCTACGCCACGCTCGTGGGACGTGTCCAGACCGATATCAAATCCGCTCTCGCTTACGCGGCCCTGACGCAAGTTGGGATCATCCTGGCGGAAATCGGGCTCGGGTTCAGGTGGCTTCCCCTCATCCACATGATCGGGCACGCTTCCATAAGGTCGTTGCAGTTCCTCAGAGCCTCCTCGCTGCTGCACGACTTCCACACCGTGGAGTCCGCTCTCGGGGGGCATCTCGCCCACACTGGAATGCACCTGGAGAGAATGGTCCCAGAGCCGGTCAAATGGCGGCTCTACCGCTTTGCGCTCGAACGCGGGTACGCGGACGGCCTTCTTCACATTCTCTTTGTCACGCCGTTCACGACGCTTTTGAAAGCGCTCGACCGGCTCGAGGTCCGCTGGTGTTCGTTCCTTTCGGGTGACCGGGGAGGCCAGAATGGCTGATCTTCGAGGTCCCTGGCTCCTGGCCGTCGTGGCCATTCCACTGGCTTTCGCGCTTGTGACGTTCCTCCGGATGCCGTTTGACCGGCTGAGACGGCTCACCATAGCAGGCAGTGGAGCGACTCTTGCCGTTTCCTTGATGCTGCTTCTGGAATTCAGACTGCGGCGCGTGCCGTCACTGCTGGATCCCCTTGACCCGATGCGCCGTCTCTTTGGACAGCCGCTTTTCCAGCTGGACGAGTTATCGGTCTACTTACTGCCGTTCGCGGCCCTGATCTCGACGGCGGCCCTGCTCGTAGCCCCCCGGGCTGATAAGAACCCGGGCACCCTTCGCCGCATGTTGGAGGCAGAAGCGCTCGTTCTGGCAACCTTCATGGCGCACGACGAACTGGCTGTCGCCATCCTCTGGGGCCTTGGAATGATCCCGGCCTTTCAGGAATTGAGGAACTCGGGCCCCGGTTTTCAGCGGCCACTCAGGGTCTTTAGCATTTACATGGGACTGAGCACGGCGCTCTTCATCGGAGGAGCGCTCGCGCTCAGGGCCGAGGGCCTCTCCGGGCTGAATGCCCGTCCGTGGGGCACGTCGCTCATCCTCGTGGCGGTTCTCATCCGGAAGGGTATTGCGCCCTTTCACTCCTGGATGCCCGAGTTCTTCGAGCACGTTCCTCTCGGGGTCGTGGTTCTGTTTTCCGCGCCACAGGTGGGCGCCTATGCGGCCATCCGGTTTGTTGCTCCCTATGCACCCGACGCGGTCTTGCGGGTTATCGGATACTCGGCACTTCTGACCGCGGTTTACGGAGCCTTCCTGGCTCTCGTTCAGAAAGATGCCCGGCGGGCCTTCGCTTTCATTTTCATGAGCGAGTCCGCCATTGTGATGGCTGGGCTGGAGTGCGCTTCTGAAGTGGGACTGACCGGAGGCCTGTGTCTCTGGATGTCGTGCGGTCTTTCGCTTGCCGGGTTCGGAATGGCCTTGTGGGTCCTGGAGGCGCGGCGGGGCGTGCTCTCTCTTGTGACGTACCAGGGGGGCTATGACCGGATGCCGCTTCTGGCCTCGAGTTTTCTCCTGCTGGGCCTGGCGAGCATCGGATTCCCGGGCACCCTGGGGTTTCTCGGCGAGGAGTTGCTGATCGAGGGGGCAGTGGCGGAGTTTCCGCGCGTGGGAGTCGCGGCCATCGTGGCGACAGCAGTGAACGGGATCAGCATCCTCAACATGTATTTCGTGCTGTTTTGCGGGGCCCGTAGCCAGACCTACCGGGATCAGTGGCTCAGGCGCCGGGAACTGACGGGGTTCGTGGCGCTCGTCATCGTCGTGATTCTCGGCGGCGTCTTCCCGAGGGCCTTCGTCAGTTCCCGCCGCACGGCAGCCACACAGATCCTGGAGGCCAGAAGAGAATCCGCGGTCAGACCGGCTCCCAAAGAAGCACCAAAAAAGGGGGGCCTCCGGCGGGTCAGTGAACGCCCTTCAGGGCCTCCCTGACTCTGTTGATGAGCCCGGCGGGCACGATGATGCAGTGGCACAGCGGAACGGGCGGGGGAAGGGTCATCACGAGTTCCTGATCGAATTCGGTTATCCGCTTCTGAAGCCGGGTTTTGAGAATCTCCGCGCGTTTGGCCATGTGGGCCGGTTTGGTTGCTGGAGTCTTGCCGTCGAGTTCGCGTCCTTTTAACTCCGTCGCTTTCCGGTCCCAGAAGGAGATTTCCTTGAGCAGGCGGTTCTTTACGGCCTCGCGGGTTCTGGTGACGCTGATTTCCTTGATCGCCCGCCACTCGGCCAGGAGGTTCGTCCCGTGAGTCCCGAGAACGAACGAAATTGCTTTTGATTCCGTGTCATCCCAGAGCCAGGGCTCGAGCAGAATTCGTTCCATCAGCGCCTTTTCTGACTCCACCGCAGGCCGCAACGAAAGGAAGGAATGAACTGGTGACTCCTGAACGGACCCGTAGTGCCCCGCTTCAACCAGCGCCGCCGACCGGGCCACGACAAATCGCGCCCCTGTCTCTGTGCGCCGGTCGTCAAGGAGGGCTTGCTCGAGAAGATACAGGACCCTCATGCCTCCCTCGGTATCCGAAGGGTCGACGAGGATGGCTCCCGTTTTTAAGGTGTCGCGGTAACGCTCGATGAGAAAGGCGGAAACGAAGCGGAGTAAGGGGTGTCCGGGCAGAACGAGCGACGCCTCTGGCTGGCCTGGTGCCTGAGTGAGGTTCGGGTCGAATGCGATACAGCCGTATTGCTCCTTGAGCGGCAGGATTCCGCGCCCGGGCATCAGCGCGGAAAGCGGCGAGATTTCGAACCGTCCGGGCTGTTTCTCCTCCAGACTCCCGCCGATGTGCTCGAAGGCCTCCCGGAAAAAAGCCCCTGTCGCCCGGGGAGACATGCTTTCCACCTCCGCGCGGGAGAACTCCTCGTAAATAGCGTCCACTTCCCTGGGCTCGATCGTTCCCTTGGGCAAGGCGAGTGCCTCGAGTACGCGGCGGCCCTTTTCCTTCTGAAGAAGCTCCGTAACGATCTTGCGAAGAGCCGGTTCCGTTGCCTTGGAGCAGACAGCCTGGAGGAGGATTCTGTCGATTCGCTGTTCGCGGAACACGAACCCCAGCGTATCCAGGGCAGCGGGGCCCTTGAGAATCCCTTCTGCTTCCTCGAAGAGACTCTTGAAGAATGTTCCCTCCGCGGTCCCCAGAGTTGTGGGGGTCCACACATGCACAGGCCGGTTTTGCGTGGTCTTCTCGAGCATCAGAAGACGGCGTTCGAGCCTCAGGCCGCTCCAGGGGAGATCCCAGTTGATGAGAAGGTGGCAGGGCAGGAAGCCAGCTCCTTCGAGGGTCCCATCCGTTGCGACGAGGACGGTGGCCGCCGGATCCGAGCAAAAGCGAGTGAGGATCTTCTTTCGGGCCTCCCCGTTGTGTCCGGAATGGAGGGTTGCGATGGAGCCGGGCTGTTTGAGGATCTGGGAAATCCGTGAAGCAGCGTAGTCCAGGGAGTCCTTGTGCCCGGTGAGAACGAGAAGCTTGCGGCGGCCGCCGATTTCGTCAAAGAGCAGGTTCTCGTAGTCGAGGACGAGAGAGAGTGCGGTCCACTTGCTGTCCGTGCCGCTCTTGAAGAGTTCCTTGGCCAGGGCCTCCACGTCTTTGAGTTGAGCAATCTCTTTCCGGAGGCCGCTGAGCGTGCGGGCCGGGGTGGCGAGATTGAGGGCCTTCTCCTCCATGGGCTCGCGTTCACCTGGCGGGAGGCTTTCCAGATCGGCATCTTCATCGGTGGTCAGTGCGGGAGTCGTTTCGGTCAGGAAACTCTCGACGAGAGCCTTCTTGGCAACCGATTCCGCACGCTCCAGAAGAGCCTCAATGCGTTTGCGACGGTGGTAGAGGGCCTGGAAGACGGCCTCGGGCGACGATGTCATCCGTTGCAGGAGGGTTGCCACGGCAAGTTGAACAGCTCTCTTGTGACCGGGGTCTATCTTCTCGGAGATGTCGAGCGTGGTCCTCGCGTACTGAAGCACGGAGGCAGCCAGTTTCTCTTCCAGTTCCGACAACGCGTAAACGCACTCATGGTGATGCCGTTCACGGGGGACGGGTTTTAGATCCCGGTCGAGCAGTTGATCTCTTCCAAGCCGGCGTCCCATATCCGGTGCTCCGGTTGCGTGCACCCCTTGCCGGTACGGGCCTTCGAAGCGGTCTGGATCGAGGAGCGACATCAGGGTCTGGAAATCCTGTTCTCCTCCGTTGTGAGGTGTCGTGGTCAGGAGGAGCAAGTGGCGAGACTTGGCTGAAAGATAACGGCACAGTTTGAAGCGATTGGTCTCGGTCCACTCTCCGGCCGAAAAGGCGGCTGCCACTTCGTGAGCCCTGTCGATGATGACGAGATCCCATCCCCACTCCGGGCGGTCGAGGCGCATCTTCAAGTCGATATCACGCGCGAGAAGTTCGGTCCGGGCAATGGCCAGACTTGTTTCTGAAAGCGTTTTCAGGGCCCGTGGTGATTCGAGAGCCTCGTTTGTCAGCACCTCGAAGGGGAGTTCGAACCGGCCGAGCAGCTCCTCGTGCCAGGCTTCGGTAAAACTGCCGGGGCTCAAGACGAGGCACCGCTGAAGATCACCGCGGATCAGAAGCGCCTTGATCAGAAGTGAGGAGGAGACCTTCTTCCCGGTACCGGGGCCATCCGACAGGAGGAACCGGATGGGCTGCCGGGTGAGAAGGTCCTTGTAAACAAGGAGGAGTTGGTGCGGGAGAACCTTGAGCCGCGAGGTGCGCAGCGCCAGGAAGGGGTCGAAAAGGGGGGCCAGCCGGAAGCGAAGCGCCTCCGCGGCCAGGCGAAAGCCCTCGGCGTCGCCCGAAAGCAAACTCGCGGCGGGGCTGTTCGCGGCTTCGAGCGAGGATTCGTCTGCCCGCGTCAACATCCGGACCCCGGAAGCACTCGTGGCGTCCTGGTAGCGAAGCTCGACGGAAGCACTCCCGAGCCACTTGACACCGAGGACGATGACAGGTCCGCCAGGAATGATGCCGTTCAAGGTCATGCCATAAGTCAAGTCTTCGAGGCTGAGCACGGTAACCTCCGTCAGGCCCTTTTTCGTGGGTTTCGTTCTGCTAACCTACGTTAACAGAACCAGGTTCCGGCAGAGAGGTTCTCCTCGATTCCCCGTTGTCCGGCTGGGCTCAGGCTTGGCGCATAATGGCTCTTCCCAGTTTGCCATGCGACCCATCGAACTTCTTTTTTCCCGCAATGTCATTTCAAGAAAGAGGCACCTGCCTCAACAGGAAGTCTTTTTTCTTCTTCGAGTAACCATCCCCGGATATGAGAAGAAGGTGGAAATCCACTGGACCGGTGAGGAGGGCTTCTGGCACGTTCTTTTTGCCGAGTACATCGGTCCGAGCGGTCGAGGGGCGGAACTCTGGAAGGCGGGAACCCGCTTCTTTACAAGCGAGGACACGTCGTTTCCCGGCGACCTGACCTTCGCGGTGAAACTGGTTGCGGAGGGGAAGGAGTACTGGGACGACAACGGCGGCGCAAATTACAGGATCGACGCGGACTCGGGAATTCTGCCCCGGCCTGGGCTCTCTCTCGTCAACGCCGATCACCACTCATTCCTCGAGCACGACCAGAAGATCTTCCGGATTTCCGCCGCTGTTGACCGAAACGTCCGCGCGCGCGCCGTGGGAGTGCGCTGGTCGGCGGATGGCTGGCGTTCGTACCACGATTCGCCGCTCGAGTTCGTGAGGAACTACTGGGATCGCGCCCTCGACAGCAACGCGCGCAACCCTAATAAGTACGGATGCACGATGTGGCGGGGCCGGGTCCGGATCGACGACGCATACCGGCTGGATTACTCGCTCTTCTGCGACACGCCCCAGGGAAGGATCTGGGACGCGAACGGCGGTGACAACTATTTTGCGCACCGGGGTTTACTCCGGGTATTGACCCTGAACTTGCACTGCTATCAAGAGGCAGATCAGGAGACCAAGTTCGACCGGATCACGCGCGCCATCCAAGAACTGGGGATCGATATCGTCTGCCTGCAAGAAGTGGGGGAGAACTGGAACGGCGGGCAGGGAGACTGGGACTCGAATGCGGCCAAGGTCTTGAAGGACCGTCTCAAGGAACGCTTTCACATCCACACCGACTGGGCTCATCAGGGGTTCTCGAACTACCGCGAGGGAGTGGCGATCCTGAGCCGGTTCCCGGTTCTTTCAAAAGATGCCGGCTACGTCTCGAAAAGCCACGACATCTACGACATCAACGCGCGCAAGGCTGTCTTTTTGCAGCTCGATGTCCCGTTCCTGGGCCGCCTGAACGTCTTTTCGACACATCTCTCCTGGATGAGCGGCGGGTTCAACGAGCAGTTCGAGTGCCTGCGCTCCTGGGCTCACCACCGCCACCATGAAAACGTGGCGGCAACCCTCGTCTGCGGCGATTTCAACGCAAAAGCCGGCTCTTCGGGCTATTCACAAATCGTTCTCTCTAACGAGTTCGAGGACATGTACCTCGAGGCCAGTGCTCCTTCTGTGTTCGAAGGGGTTTTCCGGCACCGGTATGACGGATGGGAACACAGCCTCGCCTCCGATCATCGCATCGACTACATTTTCAAGAGGCGCGGAAGCAGGTTGAAGCCCGCGGCAGCCCGCGAACTCTTTACCGATAGCGACTACGGACGGGTTTCGGACCACACGGGGTATCTCGTCGAGTTTGAGGTGGCGCCATGAAGAACATCCGGTTCGCGGAGGAAATCGCCCAGCCCGTCAGCGGAGAAATGGGTGTGGAGTTCCCCAGGCAGAACGACTTTCGAGAGGTCTTTTACGTTCGCTGGGGACGGATCTCGTTTGACGTCTTGTGGGGGCTGGAGATCAACCTCAAGGTCATATTGAAGGTCTACCGGGAGGGTGGCGTTTGCGAGAACTTCATCGCGGGCACGGACCCTTCCCGGATCCAGTGGAACCGTCACCGGCGAACCTCCCGCGATTTCTTCATCCACCCCTTCCCGAAGAAACTCGGGCGCGTTACCTGTGTGAAGTTTTCGTACGTGATCCACGCGCAGGAGCGCTCGATCCCCTCCGAATTCGAGTACATCTTCATGGACGGCGGCGAGTTCGATATCCCCGAACCGCGCCAGCGCCCCGTGACGCGGCAATGGGCGACCCCCAATACGCACATCACGCGCGAAACCGACCCCGGGTTCCTGCAGCGTGACGCCGACCATTACAACCGGGACACGGGCTCGCTCCGGTTGACCCCGAAGTTCACCAAGGGGGAAACGCACCATCCCTACCACCCCAAGCGCTTCATCCATGACCACATCGACAAGATCGTCTGGCTGAAAAAGGAAAACCCGGCGAAACGCCAGTCGATCAAGGTTGCGGTGGATTGCATCGACGACACCGACTTCGTCAACCACCTCATCCACGCCCGGTATCACGGCGTGGATGTTCAGTGCATCGTCGACTGGCGGAAGATGACGCTGACCAACAGCGACAACTACATTCGTCTGAAGCTCTCCGGGGTCGAGTTGTTTGGTGTGTTTTGCACACTTAAGCACCCGCTCATCGAGGTCGCTCCGGACATGCACACCAAGTTCGTGATCTTTGGTGAAGAAGACGCGATCTTGGGGTCCTTCAACATCACCTTCGACCGGTGGGGCGCCAACTGGGAATCGGGCATGACGTTCCACTCGTTTGGGGTTTGCCGCTTGCTCGACAACATTTTCGAGAGCCTGAGGGGCGGACACATCCAGCGGTACGGAATCGATCCCATGAGCCCTTTCAATCTGCTTTACACGTTTGGCCGGCATTATTCGATGGGGGGGAAACATTTTCGTCCGCACCATGCCATCTTCTCGGAGATCAGGCGTGCCAGGCATTCGATCAAGCTTTGCCTTTTCTTGATGGGAGAGTTGAGAGGGGAGTACGGAGAAAGCGTTGTGGATGCCCTCGGCGATGCATGGAAACGGGGGGTGGACGTCAAGATCATTTTGAATGGCCACCTGGCCCGGGCCGGGGACCCTGGCAAGCCTCACCCGATGAAGGAAGAGCTGCACCGGCCCCTTCTTCCGGCGGTGGCGCAGCTGAAAGCGGCTGGAATTCCCGTGGCGCTGGCCTACGGTGTTTATGATCAGCCAGTGCCCTACTCGCCGCTTCATGCAAAGTACTGCGTCATCGACGAGCACACGGTGATCGAGGGGAGTTTCAACTGGTACAACACGTCGGTCTTCTCGCACGACCTGCTCGTGGTGGCTCAGGGCCATGACGTTGCGCGGCCCTACCTCCATGAGTTCCAGCAGATTCTGGATGGGTTTCGAACCTATTATTGAGTCCTGATTATTGAGTCCTGGTGGGCCGGTTACTCGAAGACCTCGGCCCTCACGCGGGCGGGGGCCTTTGGGAAAGGGCGGTCGGAATCGTCCCATGTTACCCAGTAGATGCGGCCTTCTCTCAGCGTGCCCTCGTTCTTGAATTCCGTCGCGTCGATGCGGATCCGGAACTTCAAGATGGAGCCCTCAATACCGGAATAGGTCAGGCGATAGAGATCGGGGACCCTGGCCCCCTCTCCGGAACGGTCCAGGTGCAGAATGCGCACGGCCATATCCCGCTGCTTTGGGCTCGAGACGGGCCGGTCGAAATGGAAGTTGAAGAGGTAGTTCCCGTCTTTTCTGTCGATGGAGATCCGAATCTTCTCGAGGACAGCTTCTTTCGGCTCCACAGGTCCAGAAGAAAGGACCGTTTCCTCGAGGGGGGCCTGGCGCCTGGATTTCGGGGTTTCGACAGGGGTTTTTGCCGGACGCTGGGTCTTTTCGGGTCTGGCGGCCGGAGTTGGCTTTTGAGTTGCGGGCGGGGCCACTTCTCTCTCCGTTGGCTCCGGGGCGGCTGCCCGGTTTGAGGGAGAGGGTTCGGGGGTTGCGGGAATGGCAACGGCGGCGGCTTCCGGCAACGGGGCGTGAGATTCAGGGGGGGGCGGAGGTGTCTTTGAGGGGAGGCTCCCTTTGGCTGAGAGGAGGTGCTCTTCTCTTGCCGGAAAGAGTGTCTTGAAGACCAGAAGGCCTGCCGCTGCCGCCAGGAGAGCACACAGGCCAAGACCAAGAAACAACTTGGAACTCCCGCCTGGTGGCGGGGCTTTTGCCGGCTCCTTTGGCGGCGCGGGGGAACGCGGCGCGTGCTCCACGGCGCGTTTTGGGAAGGGAGCTGGTCCCCTCAGGGGAATCGTATCGTCGCCAAAATCCTCGCAATCAGGACCGGGAAGCACGGGCTGTTTCTGGACCGGCAGCCGGTAGGAGAGCAAGACAACCGTGATGTTGTCCCGTGAGCCGCTTTCGTAGGCGAGAGAGTAGATCTTCTCGGCCGCGGCTGCGAGATTCGGGCTGGATTCGAAGATCGGAACAAAGGCATCGGGTTCCACGACATCGGTGACGCCATCACTCGTGAGAATAATGACGTCTCCGCTCTCGAGGTCTTCCTCGAGGACGTCGGGCAAGACGAGTCCATCTTGACCCAGACTCCGTGTCAGCGCGTGGGCGAAGGGACTGGCCGACATGTCGAAACGCTTTTCCGGGTCGAGGTTCAGAATGCGGCGCTGTTCGGCCAGGGCGGTGTGATCGACCGAGATCTGGGTGGCCGTTCCCCGGCGCAGGAGGAAAATTCTGCTGTCTCCGACATTGGCGACGAGGAGCCGTCCCGAATTCAGAATGGCCGCAAGAGCCAGCGTCGTCCCCATGCCTTTCTGCTGGCTGTTCTCCTCGCCTTGCTGGCGGATCCTCTGATTGATTTCACTCACCCAGGTTTCGACGCGATTCTTCAACTCGTCCTGCGGGAGCGTCACCCAGTCTTCGTTTGTCTTGATCAGGTCTTCGAACTGGGTTCTCAGGAACGTGGCCGCCATCTCGGAGGCCACTTCACCCGCGTTGTGCCCGCCCATCCCATCACACACGATGGCGTACGCCAGGAGCGGGCCATCGGCAGACGGCACCCTGTAAATCGCAAAATCCTCGTTCGAGGACCGCCGGCCCTGACGCGAAACTCCGGCGACCTCGATGACCCCAACAGTTTTCGGGCTCACCAAACCATCACCCCGCTTTCCAGCAGGATCGCTTCATCCATCTCTGACACCAGACCTTCTGCTGTCATGCTCGCTCGTATTCTCGCCGAAGAATATCGCAGTTCCTGAAAAGGGAGAGAGTGCCCCGTGGCACTCTTGCGAGTAGAGTGTTTCTTCATAGAGTGAGGAACCACGTACTGGTCCTTCGGGGGAGCGAATTCATGAACTTCAAGACCATCATCGAGCCCTTCCGGATCAAGTCAGTCGAAGCCGTCAAATTCACCACGCGCGAGGAACGGCAGGAGCGCCTGGCTGAGGCTGGCTATAACGTTTTTCTCCTTCATGGAGAGGACGTTCTGATCGACCTTTTGACCGATTCCGGCACCGGAGCCATGTCCGCGGCCCAGTGGGGCGCGCTCATGCAAGGAGACGAGACCTACGCGGGAAGCAAGTCTTTCTACAAGTTCCGCGATGTCATCCAGGACCTGACTGGTTTTAAGCACATCATTCCCACACACCAGGGCCGGGCGGCAGAGCGAATCTTGTTCCACACGATGTTGAAAGCCTCCGACATCGTCCCCAACAACACTCATTTCGACACGACCCGCGCAAACATCGAGGTTGAGGAAGCCGAGGCTCATGACCTCGTCATCGAGGAAGGCAAGATCCCGTCGCTGGTCCACCCCTTCAAGGGGAACATGGATACGGCGAAACTCGAGGCCCTCCTCGCGACAAAGGGAGACCGCGTCCCGCTCGTCATGGTCACCGTCACGAATAACTCCGGAGGCGGGCAGCCGGTTTCCCTTGCCAATCTGCGCGCCGTGAGGGACATCTGCCACAAATATGGCAAACCCCTTTTTCTCGATGCATGCCGCTTCGCGGAGAACGCTTACTTCATCAAACTCCGCGAGGATGGGCAGGCCGAAAGAACACCAAAAGAAATCGCCCAAGAAATGTTCCGGCTCGCCGATGGCTGCACGATGTCAGCCAAGAAGGACGGTCTTGCAAACATCGGCGGATTCCTGGCCCTCAACGACGACACGGAAGCTTCCAAGGCGCGTAATCTCTTGATCTTGACAGAAGGGTTCCCCACTTACGGCGGCCTTGCCGGATACGATCTGGAAGCGATCGCCCAGGGGCTTGTCGAGGTTGTCGAGGAGCCGTATCTGCGTTACCGGATCCGCTCCGTGGAGTACATGGGAGAAAAGCTGACCGCAGCGGGTGTCCCGATCATCCGGCCCACCGGAGGACACGCGGTTTACGTCGATGCCCGCGCGGCCCTTTCCCACATTCCGCCACTCGAGTTCCCGGGCGTTGCGTTTCTCAATCAGCTTTACATCGAAGCTGGCGTGCGGGCCGTGGAGATCGGCTCGCTGATGTTTGGCTTGCATCCCGATGGGACAGAGAGTCCCTCGGCCATGGATCTTGTCCGGCTGGCTATCCCGCGCCGCGTTTACACGCAATCTCATATCGATTACGTCGCCGAGGCAATTCTCGAGGTTTTCAGAAAGAGAGAGACGCTCAAGGGGTACAGGGTCGTTGACTCCCCGAAAGTCCTGAGGCACTTCACCGCCCGCCTTGAACCGCTTCCGTAGACCTTGGGCGTGCCTGAATTCCCCAATTCCGCTGCGCCGCCGCCTGGGCTGCCAGCGGCTGGACCGCCAGCGGCCGGACCGCCAGCGGCTGGACTGTCAGCGGCGCACGAACGGAGAAACCAGTGGACGGCTCTTCTTGCCACCCTCGGCTTCGTTCTCGTGCCCTATCTGAATGCCCTGAGCGCTGACTTCGTCTGGGATGATCACCACTTGCTCCGTGCTGTCGAAGGTGGCTGGACCTTCTCTTATTTCAGAGAACCGTTTATCTACTCGTGGACGAGTTACTACCGGCCGCTGGTCTTACTCTCATTTGTCGCGGACACTTTTTTTTGGCAGTCCGAGCCCGCAGGGTTCCACGCTACCAACCTCCTCTTCCACTTGTTGAATACCGCCCTCCTTTTCCATCTGATCAAGCTGACCGGCGGTTCTTACAGGGTTGCGGCCCTCTTCGGTGCGCTCTGGGGTCTCTTCCCCAGGCTGACGGAATCGGTAACGTGGGTTTCCGGGCGAACGGACGTTTTTGCCGGTACCGCGGTTCTTTCGATTCTCATTCTGTGGGTGAGGCGGCAGCGTTTTTATGTGGCGTTATCGAGCCTTTTTCTCCTTTCGGGACTCATGGCCAAGGAGACGTCAGTAGCGGTCTTGCCGGCGCTTGCTGCCTGGGATTTCTTCCTTGAAACGGGTCAGGAGAAGACTCGTGCGGGCTGGGCCCGAAGGTATCTGCCTCTCTTCGGCGCGGTTGCAGTGTACCTTCTTCTTCGTGCGCTCGTTTTGCACCAGGGAATCCCGGCGAGTGCCCATCCGTTTCTGAAGAGGGCCGCCCTTCCGTTTGCCACTCTCGGAACGTATGGCTTCATGGTGATCCGGCCATGGTTCCCGGCGGCCCTCATCGGGACGCAGACCAGAATTGACCCCTGGGCGTTCCTCTTTGGGATCGTGCTGGCTGTTCTGGCGATTCTGGTCTTGTTTTGGGTCTACAAGGAAAAGGAGCGCGTCGTGGCCGCGGGTATCTTGCTCGCAATCTCAGCGCTGCTCCCGGTCTTACAAATCTTCCCGTTTCCGGCGGATGTCCTGACGGCGGATCGTTATCTCTACATCCCGTTGCTGGGGCTTGCGCTGGCCGTCAGTGCTCGTTTCTCCCGCGCCTATCAGCGAAGGCCGCTCTTGGTGGCGGGTTGCGGGCTTGTCCTTCTTGTCTCGTTTGTGTGGCCGGTTTATGCCCGGAACCGTGAATACGCGAGTCCTCTTGCTTTCTGGTCGTCGGAGTTGAAGCGCAACCCGGAAAGCCGCGTGCCGATTCTCCTCAACGTTGCCGCCACGCTATCGGATGCGGGGGCGTACCTGGAATCGGCCAGGATGGCGCTGAAGATCCCTTACTTGAGCGGTCCGGGGGTCTCGATTCAACCCGATCTCGAACTCATTTGTCTGCGCGCCGCGGCAGCGAACTTTGCGGAAGCCGGGCGTGTGGACCAGGCCAGACAGATTCTGAACGAGCTGATCACCCAGGAGCCGGCGAATGCGGAAACGAAGGTGGTGCTGTTGAAGACGGCCATTCTGAGCGGAGAGTTTCAGACTGCCCGGCAGATGGTTCTGGATATCGAAGAACTGGTTCAAAACGACAGAACGAAGCGTCTGGAGCTGAACCGCATGCGCGACGTCATCGAGAGACTCGATCCCGCGGTTCGAAAAGACCCTCCAGGCCTCGTCGAGAAGGCGGCCCTTTTGCGCCGGGTCTTCCGGGGTGCCTCTGATCGGCTTCTCCTGGCCGGGCTGAAAGCACCCGAGACGCCCGAGAAGACATCCACGGCGGCAGCTGGAGTCCTTGTGTCAACGGGAACCTGGCCCTCGGCGGAAACGGCTGTAAGGCTCTTTGAAGAGAGATACCCGCGGTCTCAACACCTGGCGGTTTTCAAGGAAGCGCTGGCGGGGAGAGCCGGGGAGAAGACTCTGCTCGACGCGATGATCATTGAAAGCCGAAAAGCTCTTCCCTGATGCCTCCCTGGGGCCAGGAGGGTGGTTCACTGGTTCCGGTCATCGCCCGCCAGTCTGCGTGATTTCCGGGAATGAACGTACAGGTTTTTCGGGGGAGGCTTTCCTGGAAAATCCCTTACCGGAAGACAAAGAAGTAAGCGGCGAGGCAAGTGATGAGGAAGATGATGATAGATGTAGCCAAGAAGAGCCGCGAGGCGAGGGGGTTCTGCCCGATCTCCTGTGCGATTCCGCCAACCGAGAGCTTGGGAATGTCTTCCAGTTCGAAAGGCTGGTCGAGGCCTGGCTCTTCCGGGGATGTGGAGAGTCCTTCGGCTTCCTCGACCTCGGCGCCGCGCACCGGGTCGACGTCGAGAAGCCGTTCGAAACGATGAACAGCCGGGAAGCTGAATCGCTGAAGCTGCCATCCGCTGGCTCCTGTGTCGATCAAGAGATCATCGGGGCGTGAGGTTCGCCGCGGCGGGCGTGAGAGCGGGATGCGCCGCCGGATCTCGAGAAGGTGCGCGAGCGCTGCTTCCGCGTCTGGTCTTTTCGCGGACTCCCGTTCCAAGAGAGACGTGATGAAAAGCGAAAGTTCCTGTTCTCCCGGGCCGCGGCCTTCCTGCAGCTTGAACCTCGGCAGGTTCTTCTTCTGCTGGCTCTTTAGAACCTCGGCTGGAGTCTCTCCAGGAAAGGGGGGGTGGCCACAGAGCCACTCGAAAAGGAGAACCCCGAAAGCAAAAACATCGCATTTCGGGGTATCGGCGCCGCGAGACCCCAGGATGGTCAGAGCCTCGGGCGGTGCGTAACCCAGGCGTCCGAGAAAGCTCCCGGGCAGTGTGATTGGGTCCCCGGCATTCAAGTCCTTGGCTACCCCAAGATCGATGATTCGAGGAACGAGTCCGGAGCGCCGCTTCTCGACGAGTATGTTGTCAAAAGCCACGTCGCGGTGAATGAAGCCGAGTCTGTGAAGGGCGAGGAGAGCCGTGAGGAGCTGGAAGGAGAGACGGAGGACGATTTCGACGCTGGCATCGCGGTAGTGGTCGAGGGGATCCCCTTCGATCCACTCCATGACGGCGTAGCCGGTGTTGCCCTCTTCCTCTCCGCACCCGTAGAGAGCGGGATAGGACGGGTGCCGGATGCGAGAGAGGATTAGGCATTCCCGCCAGAAGCGGTCACGGGCCCTGAATGCTGGGTCTGGGCCCTCGAAAGGGTAGACCTTCACAGCCACGAGCCCGCCCCTCTCGAGCACGGTTCGGAAGACGTGTCCGGAGACTCCCTGACCGATGCGCGCCCCCGCATCGAGAGGAGGAAGCGGCATGCCGAACTGGAGAGCCATCTAGCGGCTCATCACCGTTTTTCGACTTCTCTCAGGCGCCGGTCGAGCCCCTCGATCTTGGCGGGGTAGATTTGATCGGCCAGTTGCATCTGCTTCTTGACTTGTGAAAGGTCCGCCGAGACGCGGTTCAAGTCCTCCCTCACCTTGGCGGCCTCTTCGCGAGCCCGGTCGACCTCCGCCTGTGCGTTGACCCGAACACTCTCGATCTGACGGGCGGAATCTGCCTCGAGTTTGGCCATACGCTGCTTGAGTTCCTCGTTTTCTGCCCGGATCGGCTCGATGACCTGCTGGACCTCCGTGGGCAGCCGCTTGAGGAGTTCATCGGTACCCACCTGCCGTTTCATCGTCTGCAAAACGAGAAACGCGAGGGTGAGCGCCACGATCGAGAAGGTTGCTGTCAGAAAAGCCAGGCCGATCTTGAGGTTCCGGTTCGAGTGCGAAATCGAATCCGCGAGATTCTTGAAAAAGAGTGTGGACCCCTGGACCACCCCCTGTCCGCGTGACTTCGAAACGGCGTCCGAGATCATCGAGCGGAGTGTTTTTTGCGGGATCGATGTGCTCTCGGTTTGACCGCGATTCGCCGGATCCTCGCCAGGGTTGTAACTCATGCGGAAGCCTCCAGTAGACCCGTGAACTTTGGCTCGGCCACACCATCAAGTAATGGCGCCTCCCGGGTTCGTGGATCTTGTTTGTCAAAGAAGGACCCTGTTTGAATGCTCGGAAGGAAGAACCGGACGAAGAGAAATCCGAGCAGGCCGAAGACGAAGAGAATTGAGAGGACGATGAGCGTGAGCTGAAGACCGCTCAACCGCGCCTTCTGGACGGGCGGGAGCGGCCCGGGTGTGTTCACCGCCCCCTGGCGTGAAACAGTCTCCCCGTATACGAGCCCCGTTCTGACGGCCGGTTTCAGCTTTACGCGGGGAGGAGTTCTCGATGGCGCCGGACCACCCGCCGGGCCCCCTTGCTTGACGGGTTCGGGCGGCTCGACGGGGAGGGACCCGGCTGGGGGCTTTCTGTCAAATGTCGGGAAGCTTGGCTGGATGCTGACATCCGTGACGTCGCGCTGAATGGCGCCGATGACGGAGGCCGCAAAGGGAACCGTGGCCGCGCTGTCGGACGGGAGCCCGCCAGCCCCCGCCTTTTCCTTCACCGGGCTCGTTCCCTCCGGCTGGCGGGGAATGGGGCTGGCCTCCCGGCTGGGAGGCCGTCTCCCAGGGCTTCTTCTCTCTCCGAAAGCGTCCTCCGGCTTAGGTGGCGTCACGGGCCGGTCCATCACAGCGGCAGGAAGTCCCATGCTGGAATGGCGTTCTTGTCCCAGCCCCTGATCGAGTGCGCGCGTCTGGACGAAATCCAGGATCTCGATGATTTCTCCATAAGCGCCAGGACGGTCCTGCGGGGCCTTTGCCAGCATCCGGCGAATGAGGTCCTTCAGTTGCACCGGGAGCTTCGGGTTTCCGGGAACCTCCTCAAACGGCAAGTCGAGTGGTTGCTGGTGCGCCACCATCCATTCGAAGTAGTTGTTGGAGTGTTCCACCCTGATGGGGGGGCGCTTGGTCACGAGCCGGTGAAAGATGACCCCCAGTGAGTAAACATCGCTCCGCCAATCCACATTTGTCGACTGGAAGAGTTCTGGAGACGCAAACGCAAACTTCCCCAGGAACTGACCCGTAATGGTCTGGAGCATTCCGGCCGTTTTCTGCTCGCCCAGGATTTTTGCAATTCCAAAATCCAGAATCTTGACGATACGTTTGTTGTTCTCCAGGGTGACAAGGATGTTGTTGGAAGAGAGGTCGCGGTGAACGATGTTTTGTGTCTTCAGGTAATCCATCCCGAGAACGGTCTGGATCATCAACGGAATCAGCTCAGGATACGGCCGGCCCTCGAAAGCCCGCATGTCAACCCCTTCGAGGTACTCCATGACGAGAGCGGGAATCCCATTCAAGGATTCCGTTAGTTCCCAGCACCTGACGATGTGCCTGTGGTTGAGCGATGCCAGAATCTGGTTTTCGCGGAGGAACCGTGCCCTCATGTCGGGGTCATGAAGACGTTTCGACATGACCTTGATGGCGTACGGTAATCCCGTCCAGCGCTCGAGTGCGTGATACACGCACCCCATTCCACCTTCTCCCAGGAGCCGGGTCACGACATATTTGTCGAACTGCGGCACTTCTGGTTTTGACGTTGCCGGCATTTCTACGCTTCGACGAGACCAGGATTTCGCCTGCATAACGCCGGCGGTACGAATTGGAATGAGGAGACGAACGCCGGGCTCATCTGTCTTTCGTCGATGTCCTTTCTAAAAGAAAGTATATCTCTCGGAGAAAGGAATCTCTTTTAGGAATCTCTTTTAGGGACAGGCAATTTCTAGGTATACTGGCTGCGTGAGAAGAGGACGTGCATTCCCGGTTGAAGGGTCGCATGCGGGGTTCTTTCACTGCCTCTCCCGGGTCGTCGACCGAAGGTTTGTGATGGGCGATCCGGAAAAGGAGGTCTTCCGAAAGACCCTGAGGCAGTGCGAGGTTTTCTACGGCATCCGGGTCTTGACGTACTGCATCATGTCCAACCACTTCCATGTCCTCGTCGAAGTTGTTGAGCCGAAGAAACTTACAGAGGACGAGGTGCTCTCTTGCGTGGCCGCTCTTTACCCGGCAAAGTTCGTCATGAGCCTAAAACGAGAGCTTGATGGCTTTCGCCATGCGGGCCTTCCGGATTCTGCCCAGAAGCTCCTGGACTCGTTCACCCGCCGGATGTGGAACCTCTCGAACTTCATGAAGTCCATCAAACAGCGTTTCAGTACCTTCTACAACCGGAACAACAGCCGCAAGGGTACCCTCTGGGAAGAACGCTTCCGCAGCATCATCGTCGAAGGAGAGGAGAGCGCTCTCCTGACGATGGCCCTTTACATTGATCTGAATCCCATTCGCGCCGGTATTGCGGCCGAGCCTGCTGACTACCGGTTCTGTGGTTACGCGGAAGCTGTTGCCGGCGGGGAAATGGCCCGGGTGGGGCTTGGCCGCCTGGTGCACTGGAACCCGGGATCCTGGAAAGCGGTGCAGTCGGAATACCGGCGGCTTCTTTACGCAACGGGAGAAGAATCCACAGCCCGGAAGGGTTTCCTGCGGGGGGAGAGAAATGCCGTGGAGGCTGCGAACGGGCACCTTCCTGCCGGAGCGGGGCTCAGGCACCGGATCCGATACCTCTCGGAAGGGGTCATTCTGGGAAGCCGCGGCTTCATTGACAATTGGCTTTCAAAAAACCAGTGGCGGTTTGGAAAGAAGTTTTTGAACCAGGGACCGTCTCGTTGTTTCCCGGAACTTTCCGGGATGGGGATTCCAGGTACAGGCCGAATCTGACGCCGTGCCGGTCAGGACGGTGAGCCGCGCGGGAGGGGACAGGCTCTGGGGACCTTAGGGACCTCTTCTTTGTGGGGTGCCGGACTGCTCCTTCCCAGATTTCAGAACCCGGCAAATGCGAATCTGGTCCTCTGAAGCAAGGGCCATCGCGTCCTGGGCAGGAGAGAATGCCGCGAGCCGAAACAGATGGTCGGGGAAAATTGCCCTGTCCAGAATCCGGCCGGCCGTCAGATCCCAGAGGAGCACCTCTCCGCCACGGCACAGCGCGAGGGCCTTGCCATCTGGATGAAAAGCTGCCGCGCCTCCGTGAAATTCCCCCGGGAATTCGCGCGCCGGGCGACTCCACTCCACGTTCCAGACGGCCACCCTTCCGCGTGTTTCCGTGGCGAGGTAACGCCCGTCCGCCCGAAAAGCGAGTACCCGGACGCCCTCCCCGGCGGAAAGAACTGAGATCCGGTCTCCCGTTTGCGTGTTCCAGACCAAGACATCTGGCCCCTTCGAACACGCAATCCGCTGGCCATCAGGGGAGAAGAGGCATCGGTTTGGAGGGAACATGCCACGTTCCAAGAGCGTGACACTCCGAATGGAGGCATACCTGCCGCCCTGATGTCTGATGAGATCCGTCACTTCTCCATCCAGCGCGATGCGCATGTGATCGCGCGTGAGGGGCTCCATGGCATCTGGGGCGCGGCGCAGAGAAACAGATGCCATCCGTTCCCCTTTCCAGATGTCGAAAAGCTCTACTCCCGGTTGTGGACCGGAGTAGACGATCGCGAGACTGGTGTCGTCTTTTGCGAACCCTAGCGAGGAGATCCGGTTGCCGCTCTTTTTTCGCTCGAAAAGACGGCGGCCGTCAGCCATATCCCAGACCCCGACGCCGCCGGCGGCCCCTGTTGTCGCCGCAAGGATGCGGCCGCTGCCGCTGAAAGCGAGGACAGGTTGGAAGAACTCCCTGCCTTCACCCTCCGAGAGAGTCATCGTCGTCGTAAAACGAAGGCCGGTGTCGGGAGACGCCTCTGGCATCAAGCCCGCCTCGAGTTTCAAAAGGCCCGTCCCGCGGGTTGCGGAAGGTTCTCTCAGAAGGGGTTTCAAGAACTGGTTATAGAGGAGGACACAGACCACAGCGAACGTGGCCGCGATCGCCGCGGAAGAAAGGGCGGCGACGGTCCATGGTGGAGGATGGTGTGCGGCAACCCGCAAGGAAGAGGGTGGCACGCTTCTTCCCGGCACAACTGGCCCCCTGATGCTTGCGGCTCGCAGGGCCCTCATCCGAGGCCGTTCAATCTTGACCGTTTTGGGGATGGGCTCATCCCGAACCGGTGGAGGAAGGGTGGGCGGCGACGGAAAGCGGCCGTGGGAAAAGCGCTGGGCAACCACGGGAAGCGGTGCACCGGTCCTCACCGGCGAAGGCTTCTCGAATCGTGCTCCGCAGTAGATACAAAAGGACACGTCCGAGCGGAGCCATTCTCCGCACTCGTGGCAAATCACGTGTCACCCCTTGTCACTTTTCCTTCGTCTGACATTCTTACTCTCTCGGTTCATCCCATCAAGTGTCCGGACGTCTTTGTCACCTCACGGCAATACTCAGGATTAGTGTACGGCTTGACGAGCTAAAAGGATCCCGGCGTGACGGTGCTCACGCGCTCAGGAGATTGCCCCCGGCCGCTCTTCCCTTTAGAGTGAGGGCGCGTGCGTGTTCTTTCGTCTCTGAGTTCTTGCCTTCGACCGCTTTTCGGAATCGTTATTCTTCTGACGTTCTGGGGGTGTCCGGCATCGCCAGGGCCGGGCGCCTCTCCTCGGCCGGAGCGGACGGTAGAGTCCACCAAGCCAGAATCCAGGAGTCCGGGTCCCCTGGTCTCTCGGGATCTCTCTCGAGACGAATCACGTGGCGGGCACACGATCAGCCGTCATGTTGGCCGGACGGATCAACAGCTTTCAGACCGGTTGAAGAGGGACCGCATGATCCCGGCGGCGTCGACGTACACGAACATTGAAGTTGCCAGGCAGATCGTAGGGAAGGTGCTGGCCGCAAACCCGGACCGGATTGAGAACTGGGCCGCCCGAAAAGGCCGCAGGCCGAATCTGGTTCTTGACCATAGGGGGGATGGCGAACGTGTCATTGGCCGTTCGATCAGGAGAGGCGAAAGAACGCCAGAACCCTGCTATGACGCGGTCGTCGTCCTCAAATGGGACGAGCGCTCCGAGGATTTCTATGTGCTCACTTCGTATCCGGAGGCCCGGTGATGACATCTGAAAAAGAACTCCCCCCAAGCGACCGCTTTTCCATCAACCGCGAGAACTTCCCGGCTCTGACCGCGTTCTTCCGAGGTTATCTGCACCAGGACTTTGAGGAAGAGTTTGGGTCCGCGGCGGAAGCCATTGCGGTATTCAGGGCAGATGCCGGTCCCGATGAGTGGGCTGCTTTCATGCGTGAGTGGGACCTCTTCTGGACGCTCGCCGGCGATTTGCCCGTGTCTCGCATCGCCCGCCTGATGACGAAAGTCCTCGGAGGCTACTGGACACCCGAGAGTCATGAGGAGATCCAATCCGCATTCTCGGGCTGGCACGATGCATAGGGAATCTCCCGGCAAGGCAGGCGGGGATCAAGGGCCAGACGGTCCATCTTTCTGGGAAAGCTCGTGGGTGGGAGATGGTCAAGGACGCAGGCCCGTGCAAAGGGGAAACCAGCTGGGCCAACTCTACCCTTCAACCGTGGCCGAAGGGTAGAGCTTGGTGAACGCGGGAGATGTCTGCTACGGCGTTGCGGCGACCCTGAAGCCGATGTTTTCGCTGAAACCGTTGGTTGCTATGGAGAAACGGGCGGCGGAGCGGGCTGAACTCGCGCCACTACTGAAAGCCCCGCCGCGGCAGATCTTTTCCCCAGTAGTCGTGACGACCGGGTCTGTGACCGCTCCTGAGGGATAGTCTGCCTTGGTGTCTTCGACAAACTCGAAGACGTTGCCATGAATATCAGCCAGCCCATAGGGGTTCACGCTCTTCTGTCCGATGGGCTGTGTCATGATAGTATTGCCACACCACCACATGTGGAGGTTGGCGAGGTCACACCAGTCACATTGGTCACTGCAAGATGTGTTGTCCCCAAAAGAAAAGCGTGTCTGGGTCCCGCCGCGCGCTGCACGTTCCCATTCGGCTTCGGTTGGCAACCTCAGTTTTCCAGCAAGAGTCTGTCCGGTAGATGTCAAGTGCTGATTCAGTCTCTCGAGGAAGCCGCCGGCGGTCCGAATGCTGTTCCAACTGATGCAGTAAACCGGATTACTCCCTCCGATTCCTCTGTTACCGCAGCTCGTAGGCGCGTCCATTCCCATGATGGCCTTCCACTGTGCTTGTGTAACCTCGGTCTTTCCCATGTAGTAGTCTTGAGTCAGCGTCACCTGATGGAGCGTCTCGTTAGAACTTCGGTTTTGCTCTGAAGTTGGCGACCCCATCTGGAACGTCCCCTTCGGTATCTTGACCAGGACCATCGGGATGTTTCCCGGCAAGTTGATGGTGGCCTCCTGGAGGGAGGCGTTCCCGGCGGCCTGATTCACCGTGAACGTTTGCCCGCCTGCGGTTATCGTTCCCGTTCTGGCTGCGCCGGAGTTTGCCGTCACGGAGTAAGCCACCTCGCCGGATCCGGTGCCGCTGGTGCCGGATGTGATCGTGATCCACGGAGAATTGCTTCCTGCCGTCCACGGGCACGTCCTGGGCGTGACTTGAATCGTAAAAGAGCTGCTGCCTCCTGCGGCAAGGATCGAGATCGACGAAGTTGTGAGGCTGTATGTGCACGTCGAGCCGTGCTTCAATGATGTGTTGTCTGCGCCTCCGTTGTATGTTCCGGCGGTCTTCTTGAAGGGAACCACCTGACCTGTCTGCACTTGACGGAAGGAGACGGTGTACTCGAAGTCCGTCAGGCCGGCGTAGAAGATGAGGTAGGGTTTGTCAGCACCCCAGTCGAGAACTTTGACGAAGACCTCCGGGTTACCGGCGTCTGAGAAATAGAAGAACCCAAATTGGTCGCCCTGTGGCAGAGCCTGAGCTGTTCCGGTCTGGCCGCTGTATTGATTGCGGTACGAAACAGTGGCCGCCACGGTTCCATTTGCGAGCAAGAGTTCCGTTGCCGCGGGCGCTGCTCCAGCTGCCCGGAGCGTGAGAGGTGGTTCCTGCGGCCTCATGCTGGCGAGGTAGCCGTCCGGAACTTCCGAGGCTTCCTCGGAATCGCCATCCCAGAGGGCCGCGTAGGCGCGATGGGGGAGCGAAGTGTTATCCCCCCAGCCATTCAGGGAACCGGCAGACTTCGTGAACGAAACACTCTTCCCGCTTGCGATGCTGGTGTAGGTCACCTTGTACTCGAAGTCCGTAAGCCCAGCGTAGAAAAGGAGATACGGCGACGTCGAGCCGAAATCCAGGACCTTCACGAACACTTCGGGGTTGGATTTGTCCGAGAAGTAGAAGTAGCCGAAGTTGTCGCTTTGGGGGAGAGCGTAGGCCGTGCCTGTCTGACCGGTGTACTGGCTGCGCCATGTCACGTCAACCCGGACGTGGGCGTTTGACAAATAGAGCTGCTGAATTGGTGGACCCACAGTTACCGATCGTGACACCGAAGCAGTGCCATGGGAATTCGAAATACGAAGGGTGACGATGAAGGAACCCTGTTTACTGAATGTATGAGAAGCGGTCTGCCCGGAGCCGGTCGCTCCATCGCCAAAATCCCAGCGCCAATCCGTCACGCCTCCATTGGAGATACCAGAGAAAGTAACCGGTGCATCTACATGGGGCTCTCCCGGCGCCATGGAGAAATTGGCCATGAGTTGCGACCTGGCAGCGTCGAAATCCAGCTTCGCGCTTGAAGTAGTGATGACGAATGGCTTAGTATTCGCACTCGAGATGGAACCGTCGATGCGGCTCATTGCCGTGTAGTTCCCTGGCAGTAAGTTGCAAACGGAGTAAGTTCCGTCGGCACTGGATGTCGAGTTCATCAATAATCCGGCGGCGTCGGAGACCAGAATCTCTGCGCCCGAGACCGGGAGGCCAGTGACAGAATCAACCACGCGGCCGGAAATGCAGAAGCGGGTTATGTCGACCGAGAGGAACCTGCTTTCCTTTGCACCAATATCATCGAAAACAAAGACGCTATAGAACGCAGTCTGAGAAGCCGGTTTGTCTTTGACAGACCCGGTCTTTCCCTCGGCCAGCACGGTTCCGTCACTCTCGTTCTGAGATGAGCTTCCGTACTTTCTGAGTACGCGCACCTTCGCGAAACGCGGGTGTGACGGGTTCTTCCACGAGAGCGTTACTTCGCCATTCGTAACGGTCGCCATCAGGCCCGAAACGGCGTCAACCGCCACGGAAAACGTTCTCACATACGTTGGAGCCACGCGAGTAGTGGAAGAGCCGCTGGTTCGGCGTATCTCGAAGTCCTGGTTATCCTTGCCGGCGAAGAACTCAACGGAGGTTGCGTCAGTGTATGAGCCCTGCAGTTCCGGATAAGCAATTGCATCGACAGTTCCATTATCGCGGGGCGTGTTAATGAAGACGCGCAAACGCGACATCAGCTGGTCTTTCGCGGCACTAACTCGCCAGACTTTTCCAGTTTTGGAAGGGAGAAGCAGGGTCGTCAGGAAGGAATTTGCGTCCTTCCTATAGATCACAGTGCTGCCATCCGGCTGGCCGTACAGAACCGGATCGACTGCCAAAGACCCGGCAAGATCAGAGACACGGAATGAAGAGGCTCCAACGAGGAGAACCTCGATATAGCCCGGCTCTATGACTCCATTATATGTCGCGTCTGAACCCAGCGGTCCAGGTTCGCCAGCATGTGACTTGACCTCGGCGCTATTGACACTACGATTATCCTTGTTTGCTAACGAATAGATGTATTGACTGTCGCCACCAAGATCAGGATAGATCAAGCCCTTGATTTTGCATTCCCAACACTTATCCCACTCTCCGCTGCCCGTCAGCCGGAAAGTAGAACAAAGCCGCTTGCTGGACGATTCATGATAGGGATCCCACCAAATCTCGGCGAACGGAGCATGAACGAAATCATTATTGAGTGGCTGGTTCCCGTTGTAAATGACGAGTTTCCAGTTGGCCTTGCCACTCGCAACCCACTGAATAAACTGGACTAAGACGACATCGTGACCTTCCGCCCAAATGTTGCCTTGCTGAAGTATGAGAGGCATGACTTTGCCTGCCCTGAGTGTTCGAACTACCTGAGAGGCACTGAAAGAATGGCGGCCGGCGGGTTTGAACGCCGCGGCAGCGTTCCCCAGCTCGAAGTTCTCAGGATCCACAAAATGATAGTAGGTGATCTTCTTGGCGGCCTCGATACTCCACTGAAGCGCACCCGACCCGGGTTCGACCAATCCCGCCGTGCTAGAGAGAATGTCAGGGTTGGCGAACGGTCGATTGGCGTTTGGTTTCCCGGCAGCGAGCTGGCCGCTCCTGCTCACGATGGCGTCGTTCCAACTGTTCTCTTGGGGAGACTTGAAGTAGCATCCTTGAAGCGCGGCACCATAATCACAAGGATCGCCCCAGTAGCTTAGGTCGCCTCTGTGGTTGAAATTGGCTGCGGAACTCAGGGCCATTCCGGCACATACACCCGCAGGCGGTTGACTTCGATCGTTGCTTCTCCAGCCGATTGCAGACCACAAGGCACTCGTATTGCCGAGATATCGTTCCAAAGTGTTCATCGCGTTCGCGAAATCGTTTTGGTCAAGCCTGATGACAGTCGCGCCATTAGCGAATGGGAAGGCATGCTTCCCCATGTTGAATTCAGTCCCAATGACATCTATCGTCAATTGGGACTCGGGAACTGTGAACAGGGCTCCATCACTCTTTCGGCGAATCTGTAGGAGACCAGACTCGACGGCGTAATTCCGGTTCTTCTCCAGCGTGAACCCGATGCGAACCCTGGAGTTTGCCTCGGGTAGTCTTCCTTCTGAAACACCAGAAGCAAGCACGGTATTACCAGTAGTATCTGTTGCAGGAACGATCCTGAAGTCATAGAGGCTAGGATCAGCAGGACCCGCCGGCGCGGTATTCTCCAGATCAACCCAAAGATGAAAACGATCGGCCGACTCGGACACGTTTGCAAGGTTCACTGTCGCAGGGTCAATCTTGATCGGAAGCGTACCTGCTGTGATCGTAATCGAGCCCGCCCGCCCGCAGCTTGACCCTCCCAGCGTCGCTATCACTGACCAGTCGTAGGTCTTGGCGGCGCTGAATATGTGTGTTGCTTGTGACCCCGAGGCTTGACCGCCGTCGCTGAACGACCATTGGTACACAGCCGCATCCGCCGGACATCCAGTGCCTGGAACGATACCCTGCTTGAACGTGACCGGTTGGCCCACTACGCCCGTCGCTGGAACGGCCGGCTCTTGGCATGTGAGGCTGCATACCTGCGCCGCCAGGGGCGTAATGGTTATGTGGTTGCTCTCGGCTGTGGCATTCGTCGCGTCCTTTACCGTACACCACACCTCGAACGGTGGGATGGCGGTTGTCCATGTCTTTCGGAGCATGGTGTTCGTGGTGGTATCTCCCGTGCTCCAAATATATGTGTAGGGAGGCGTACCTCCGGAAGCAAACGCGGCGAGCGTGGTTGTTAGCGGCACGGGACCAGAGAGAATCGTCGCGTCGATGAGCACATCGAGATGCACACTGACTCGCTGAGTACTGGTGGCATCGGGGCCGCTCCCCTTCGCGGTCAGCTTGTAAGTGGTCGTCGCTGTTGGCTTCACGTCGACGTAGCCGCTTGTCTCGACGGTTCCGATTCCCGGGTCTATCGAGACCGAAGTCGCGAACTGGGTGGCCCAGGAAAGCCTCGAGGCGGCTCCGGCGTTGATAGTTGCAGGAGATGCCGTGAAGTAGGTTATGGCTGGCGGAGAAGACGTCGCGTAGGGGACCGAGTAATCTAGCGAGTTGTTGCTTTCATTGGATTCCGTGTGCAGGTTTGTACTGTCAGCTGTGAATCTGAATGTGGTGGGGCCTGCCGTAACGGTCCAGGGATCCGTCGTGAAGGGTCCCAGTGTCGCTCCCGAATTCACGATGGGAACGTCCAAGACACCGGAATCAAAAAGCTGGCCATTCTTGTCCGCGCGAACCCCCATTTGTGTCACCGAGGTTGCTCCCGCACCCTGGTTCTTCACGCTGAAACGGAATCGAACCGTCTGGCCCACCTCGACCAGTGACACCGCTTGGTTTGCGTCGTTGACCATGTACGGGTTTACAACAACAAGATCCGGCTGTCCCCCTGATGAACCTCCAACGGTTATCGTCTTCTCGTAGACGTTGTCGTTATCGTTTGACTCGGAGAGTTGATTCAGATAGTCAAGCTCGAGTCTGAACTTGTGGCTCCCGGCCGTAAGACCGGTGACTTTGAAGGTGCTACAAGTCAAGGTATAGGGTACACCTGCGGGAATAGAAACAGGAACGGTGTCAACAAAGCCGATTTCCTGGCCATCCACCAAGATGCGGTTCTTGAAGCCGGAGCTTGCGGCACTTCCACCGTCATTAATGAGGGCATAACTCATGTAGATGGTATCGGATGTTGTAAACGACGAACTATCCTGGGTTTTGCAAGTGGACGTCGCCAGAATGAGCTTGTCTGACCAGCCGGATGGCTTGTAGGGTGTCACATTGGGCAGAGCCAGGGCAATGGAGCCAGAAAGGCAACTTAGAATGACGGCCATCGCCAGGGGGAGCCTGGCGAAAAAGGGCGTCAACCGGGGAGGGGGCCGGAACGCTGGTCTCGTGGAATTGAGCTTTGGCATCGTCATCGTCTCCTATCCGCTCTGTCCCAACCGCGAATTATGGGGCAGATGTGATGCGAGTTTGAGAAGAGTCTCCCGCTACGGGTCCTTCGACCTCAGTTTGCTGGGCTGGAGTGAAAACCAGGCTGTGCAACGCGCGCCAACTGGCCAGAGAATGCGGTGCGCTGGCGGGACGGGTTTGATGGCAAGCGAGAATACATGAGCATGAGCGTGCGATACTCACTTCGTCTCTGCCGTCTGGCCTCCCTTTCGGCTCTCCTGCTCGCTGCTGTCATCCCAATGTCCATCAACGCTCAGAAGTCTTCCCCCGCTCTCTCTCTGTGCCCGTCCTCTCCCAATTGCGTCTCTTCCCTGTCGGCGGACGCCGGCCACGGCGTCGCGCCAATTGTCTTTTCAGGACCCGCGCAAAGAGCGTTTGCGGCGTTCAAGAATGTCATTCGGGCACAGCCTCGCGCTAAGGTCGTCGCCGAGGGGCCAGATTTCGTGAAGGCCGAGTTTTCGAGCCGCGTCTTCAAGTTCGTCGATGATGTCGAGGCCGTTCTGGACGCCTCCAAAAGCATCATCCACGTGAGGTCAGCCTCGCGAACGGGCTACTGGGATCTCGGAGTCAATCGCGCGCGCGTCGAGAGGCTGCGAGACGAGTTCCACCGCGCCACGAGAAAATGACCCCTACTTCGGAAAGCCCGGATCGCTCGTGATACGTTCGATTTGAACCTTGTGGTGCTCAATGTGTGTTTCAAGGAACCCGAGTCCGCGCAGGGGGTCGAGCTTTCCGGCAATCGGATGCTTGAAGAGGATGGCCCCGGCTCGTTCTTCGGGAATGGAGTCGAGAATCTTCCGCAGTTGGCCCCTCGTCTTCTTGAAACGGGGCTCCAGATTGGAAAGCGGCAAGATCTCTTTCGGCACCACCGCATCCGTGGGGGCCTTCACCCTGAAGCTTGTTTTCAGGATCTGTGAAACCCCGAAGTAGAGGATTTGCGAGACGAAGCTCACACTCTCTGGCTTTCCCGCTCCCTTCTTGGCGGCGTAGCCCGTGAAGGCTTCCTCCGCGAGAAGAATGTGCTGGAGAACCTCGAGGATGCACCAGCCGCCGCCCGCGGGACGGTACGACTGTTGACGCTCACTCAGGGACCGAACAGAAGCGAGAAGAGAAGCGAGTTGCTTCTCGAGACGGTCGTGGGCCGGTTGAAACGGTGCAAGCATAGTTATGACCCCAGTCTCTCACATAGAGATCGAACCCTTGCGGAAGGCGGTTTTTCCGAGGTGGAGGTTGAGGAGAACGGGCCATCCTTCGGCTGCAAGGGAGAGGGCTTTTGCCAGAGCCAGCTTGAGTTGCGAGGGCCTGGAGACGAGGATGCCGGTGGCCCCGAACCCCTCCGCGACAATGTGGTAGTCCGAGCGGCGAAGAACCGTGCCCACGTCATCCTTCAGAACATCGATCTGCTCGCGCGCGATCTGAGTCCACCCGGCATCGTTGCCGACGACGGCGATGACGGCCAGGCCGTGCCTGACGAAAGTGTCGAGTTCAGAAAGCCCGTAACCACACGAGCCGTCACCCCAGAGGAGCACCACGGATGACTGGGGGAAGGCCAGGGCCGCCCCCAGTGCGAATCCGGCACCCGCGCCGAGCGTCCCGAAAACGCCAGGGTCGAGCCAGGTCAAGGGGCCGCGCGGACGCACGATGTAGGAGGCCGTGGCGACAAAGTCCCCCCCGTCGGCCACCAGCACGCTGTTGCCGGGGAGACCATCCTCTATCGCGGCACAGGCAAAGACCGGGTTGAGGCCGCTCTCTTCCGCTTGCGTGCTGGCCACCGATTCGTCCTCGATCTCCTTGTCACGGGCGCCGTCGCGCTCGCGAAGGCGCGAGATCCAGCCCTCACGGTCCGTGCCCGGCGAAACTTCGGAGGCAAGGCGCTGCAAGAAAAGCCCAGCATCTGAAACGACCCCGAGGGCCGGGCGGCGGTTGAGTTTCAACTCGCGTGCATCGCGGTTCACGGCAACGACCACAGCGTCGTGGTTGATGTTCCGGCCGTAGTCCAGCCGGAAGTCGCAGGGCGTTCCGGCCAAGAGAACGAAATCCGCTTCCCGGAGTGCCTCCTTTCGTTTGTGGCGCATCTGCAGCGGATGGTGTGCGCCAAGGAGTCCCCGGGCCATTCCCGAGAGGTAGCACGGAACGTTGAGCGAGGCGAGGGAGGCTGCGACGTCGCGCGTCTCGGAAAGGTTCGAGACAGTTTGGCTCGAAGCCACGATGACGGGCCTCTTGGCGCGCGAGAGAAGAAGTGCCGCGGTCCCTGTCGCGCCCTTCTCCGGCCCGGGCACCGAGACCTTGATTTGTGAAGAAAACCGTACCGAATCCGCACCCTGAAAGAGGCGGTCGAGATGGCGCTCGAGGTACCAGCGAATCGCGCTTTCGACGAGTCCGGATCCGCCCGATTTCCGCGTGTACCAGCTTCTTACGAGTGATTCGTCGTAAAGAAGATCAACGGGACACTCGACAAAAACGGGCCCCGGTATCCCTTCCTGTGAAACCCGCAACGCCTCTTCGAGCGCCGGGACAAGGTCGCTCATGCGGGCCGGACTCGTCTGCCACTTGACGGCGGGTTTCAAGAGCGAAAGCTGATCAATGTCCTGAAGGGCTCCCCGGCCCTTCAAGACCGTGGCCGTGGCTCCACCAAGCAAGACAACGGGCGAGCGCGCCATCCGGGCGTTCTGGATGGCCGTGAGCGTGTTCGTGACGCCGGGCCCGGCTGTAACCGCGGCGACACCGGGGATCCCGGTGAGCCGGGCGGTCGCATCGGCAGCAAAAACAGCCGTCGCCTCGTGGCGCGTGTCGATCACCCGGATTCCCCGTTTCTTCGCTTCGACAAGGATCGGGGAGATGTGCCCGCCGCAAAGTGTGAACAGTGTCTTGACGCCCTGCCGCACGAGGACCTCGGCGATCAGGGCCCCGCCATTCAGGGCAGAAACCTTACCGGTCATTCTCCCAGTCTAGCTTCTCGGCCCCAGTTCCCAGGCAAAGCATCGGTTTTTTGCCAGAATCCTTGACGGGCCCGCCTGCCGTAGATAGAGTACGAAATCGGTCCCATTTCGGAGCCAAAATAGGCAGGCAACAGATGTTCCGCATGAATAAGCTCACCGATTATGGATTCGTGCTCCTGACGCACATGGCCGCAAGGCCCAGGCGGGAATGGAGTGCGCGCGAACTTGCGCTCGGAGTGAAGCTGCCGCTTCCCACGGTGGTGAAGATCGCAAAGACTCTCGTGCGGGGCGGCTTACTGACGTCGCAGCGCGGGGTGAAGGGGGGCTATGCGCTGGCCCGGCCGGCTTCGGAGGTGACGGCTGCCTCCATCATCTTCGCCTTCGAGGGACCGGTATCGCTCACCGAGTGTCACGAGCCGGGAGCCTGTGAGCGCGAGGCGGCGTGCCCCACGCGTCCGAACTGGCAAGTGGTCAACCGGACCGTGCAAGAGGCTCTCGAGAAGCTCACTTTGGCCGAACTCGTGGAGCCCCTGGCGGCTCCGCGATGGTCGCTCTTGCCTGTGGGGCAGGGCCGTCTTCCCGTCAACACCAAGGAGCAAAGGAGTGCCGTTCCATGACGTCGAAAACCGTCCTCGATGAACTGACGCAGCAAGAGTACAAACACGGTTTCGTAACTGAGATCGAGGCCGAGGTGTTCTCTCCCGGTCTCTCCGAGGACGTAATCCGCAAGATTTCCGCGAAGAAGAACGAGCCCGGGTGGCTTCTCGAATGGCGGTTGAAGGCCTACCGGCACTGGCTGACGATGGAAGAGCCCGCGTGGGCGAAGGTGCATTACCCGGCCATCGATTACCAGAAGATCATCTATTACGCGGCGCCCAAGTCGAAGGCCGATGCTCCGAAGAGCCTGGATGAAGTGGACCCTGAACTTCTGCGTACGTACGAGAAGCTTGGTGTTCCGCTCCACGAGCGGGAGATTCTGGCGGGTGTTGCGGTGGATGCTGTTTTTGACAGCGTTTCGGTGGCCACCACTTTTCGCGAGAAGCTGGCCGAGAAGGGGATCATCTTCTGTTCCTTCTCGGAAGCCGTGCAGAACCACCCGGATCTCGTGAAAAAGTACCTGGGAAGCGTGGTTCCTCACACGGACAACTACTTTGCGGCTCTCAACTCCGCTGTCTTTTCCGATGGCTCGTTCTGTTACGTGCCGCAAGGGGTGCGGTGCCCGATGGAACTCTCGACCTATTTCCGCATCAACCAGGCAGACACGGGGCAGTTCGAGAGGACTCTTCTCATCGCGGACGAGGGCGCGTACGTGAGCTATCTCGAAGGTTGCACGGCGCCCAAGCGGGACACCAACCAGCTGCACGCGGCGGTCGTCGAACTCGTAGCTCTCGACGGCGCGCAGATCAAGTACTCGACGGTGCAGAACTGGTATCCGGGGGACAAGGACGGCAAGGGCGGCATCTACAACTTTGTCACCAAAAGGGGTAAGTGCGCCGGGAAGAACTCCAAGATCTCCTGGACCCAAGTCGAAACCGGGTCGGCCATTACGTGGAAGTACCCGAGTTGCATCCTCTTGGGAGACAACTCGATCGGCGAGTTCTATTCCGTGGCGCTGGCAAACAACTACCAGCAGGCGGATACCGGCACCAAGATGGTCCACGTTGGGAAGAACACGAAATCCACCATCGTCTCGAAGGGGATCTCCGCCGGTCACGGTCAGAACACCTACCGCGGGCAAGTGAAGATCTTGAAGGGGGCGATTGGAGCGAGAAACTACTCGCAGTGTGACTCCCTGCTTCTTGGAGACAAGTGTGGAGCGCACACCTTCCCATACCTCGAGGTAAAGAACTCGTCCGCCCAGATCGAGCACGAAGCCTCGACCTCGAAAATTGGTGAGGATCAGCTCTTCTATTGCCGGCAGCGCGGCCTCTCGGCCGAGGATGCCGTCTCGATGATCGTCAACGGGTTCTGCAAGAAAGTCATCAAGGAACTCCCGATGGAGTTCGCGGTCGAGGCACAAAAACTTTTGGGTGTCAGCCTCGAGGGAAGCGTCGGCTGAACGCCGCGAGAACGGACGAACGAAATATGAAACCGGCCATGCTCGAGATCAACGACCTCCACGCCCGTATCGAGGATGAGGGAACCGAAATCCTCAAGGGACTCTCTCTCACCCTTCGTCCCGGAGAGGTGCATGCCATCATGGGCCCCAACGGTTCGGGCAAGAGCACGCTCGCCCACGTGCTGACTGGGAGAGACGGCTACGAAGTCACGAAGGGTTCCGTCTTGTTCAAGGAAAAGAACCTTCTCGAGATGCCGCCAGAAATGCGGGCTCGCGAGGGCATCTTCCTTTCATTCCAGTACCCGGTGGAGATTCCGGGGGTCGCCAACACCTACTTTTTGAGGATGTCTCTCAACGCCATGCGCAAGCACCGGGGACTCCCGGAGATCGATGCGATGGACTTCCTGACCCTCATCGAGGAAAAAGCCAAGCTCGTCGACATGGACGACGAGCTGATGAGCCGTGCCGTGAACGAAGGGTTCTCGGGCGGGGAGAAGAAGCGCAACGAGATCTTCCAGATGGCGGTTCTCGACCCGCGCCTGGCGATCCTCGACGAGACAGATTCGGGACTTGATATCGATGCCCTGCGCATCGTGGCGAACGGAATCAACAGCCTGCGGTCGCCGGAACGGGCCATGCTCGTCATCACGCACTACCAGCGGCTCCTCAATTACATCGAGCCAGATTTCGTGCACGTGCTCTCTGATGGGCGGATTGTGCGCTCCGGGGATCGCAGCCTGGCTCTCGAACTTGAGGAGAAGGGGTACGGCTGGATCGAAGAGGAGGCCGCGGCCGTCGCCGGGGCACGCTCATGACCCACGCGGTGGAATCCCGGACGGGTGTGGACACCTTCGCGGCCCACGCCGCGCTTCTTGGCGAGAGAAGCCGGGAAGCTCTGCCCTTGTGGCTAGCTAACATCAAGAAGGAGTCACTCGAGAGATTCGGCGACATGGGGCTCCCGAAGCCCTCCCAGGAAGAATGGCGCTACACGAACGTGACGGGTCTGGCGACGGCCGGCTACACCACTTCCTCGGAGAGGCCGGCGGCTTCCCTGAAGTTTGCCGCGGAGGAAGCTCTCCGGCCGTTCGGAGACCTCGGACGGCTCGCGCCCGTTCATCATCTCGTGTTCGTCAACGGGAAGTTCGTTCCCGAGTTGTCACGGCTCGACGGGGCGGCGCTGGGTATCCGGGTGGAGCCCTTGACGCAGGCGTGGACGAAGGATGCCTCGCGGATGCAGCCCCACATCGGAGCGTGCCGTGCACACCTGACGCACCCCTTCGTGGCCCTGAACTGTGCGCTTTTCGAGGACGGTGCCTTCATTCACGTGCCCGATGGCGTGGTAGTGGCCGAGCCGATTCATGTCATCAACATCCTGGATGCCTCGGAAGCGCGTGTTGCGGCGCACCCGCGAACACTCCTCGTTCTGGGGGAAAACGCTCACGTGGCGGTGATCGACACGGCCGTCAGTCTTGGCGAAGGCGGATTCGCCAACACCGTGACCGAGGCTCTTCTGGGGCCGCACGCGATGCTCGATCACTACTCGGTCCAGGAGCAGGGACTCAAGAACACGCAAATGGGAAACACCTACTTCCGGCTTTCGCGGGGAAGCCAGGTCTTCTCTCACGTTTTCTCGTTTGGCGGAGGGCTCGTGCGCAACGAGCTTTCAGCCATCCTGGATGGCGATGGAGCTGGGGCCACCCTGGACGGGCTCTTTTTGGCGCGGGAAAAACAGCACGTCGACAACCACACGCTGGTGGATCACGCCCGGCCTCACTGTGGCAGCCAGGAGCTTTACAAGGGCATCCTGGACGGCTCGGGGCGTGGTGTGTTTGACGGGAAGATCATCGTGAGACCCCACGCGGAAAAGACCGACGCCCACCAGAAAAACCGGAATCTGCTCCTTTCCCAAGAAGCTCTCGTCGATTCCAAGCCCCAGCTCGAGATCTACAACAACGACGTCCGCTGTACCCATGGGGCCACCACGGGCCGGCTGGACGCGGACGCCGAGTTCTACCTCCGGTCACGCGGACTCGATGCTACCCAGGCACGCAGGCTCCTGACGTTTGCTTTTGGCAGCGAGATCGTGAACCGGGTGAAGATCGAACCCCTCAGGTCCTATCTCGAAAACCGTCTCCTGTCCTGGCTGCCTTCCGAAAGCAGCGTGAAAGAGGCCTGATGTCTTTACCTTCTCAGACAGCGGCTCCGGCCGCCCTCGATGTTTCCTCCATCCGGGCCGAGTTCCCCTTGCTGTCGCGCCTTGTGCACGGTAAGCGGCTCGTCTACCTCGACAGTGCCAACACGAGCCAGAAGCCCGCCGCCGTCATTCGCGCCACGGAACGCTTCTACTCACTCGAAAACGCCAATATCCACCGGGGTACGCATATCCTCAGCGAGATCGCCACCCGTGGTTACGAGGGCGCCCGGGAGGTCACACGGCGGTTCATCAACGCTGCCTCGACCCGTGAGATCGTCTTTACCCGGGGGACGACGGAGTCGATCAATCTCGTGGCCTCGAGTTTTGGTCAGCGCTTCGTAAAAGCCGGGGACGAGATCATCTTGTCTCACATGGAGCACCACTCGAACATCGTTCCCTGGCAGCTTCTGTGTGAACGGACAGGGGCCAGGCTCCGGGTCATCCCCATTGATGACCGGGGAGAACTCATTTTCGAAGAGTACGAAAAGCTGCTTTCGGAAAAGACGCGTCTCGTAACGATCGTGCACATTTCAAATGCGCTCGGAACGATCAACCCCGTGAAGGCGATCATCGAGAAAGCCCACGAGAGGGGGATTCCGGTTCTGGTGGATGGGGCCCAGTCGGTTCCGCACATGCGGGTGGATGTACGCGCCCTGGACGCCGATTTCTTCGCCTTTTCCGGACACAAGGTTTTTGGCCCGACCGGAATTGGTGTGCTCTACGGAAATGAGAAGTGGCTCGAGGCGATGCCGCCCTACCAGGGAGGTGGCGACATGATTGCCTCGGTCGCTTTCGAGAAGACCGAGTACAACGAACTCCCCTACAAGTTCGAGGCGGGCACGGCGAACATTGCTGGCGGTATCGGTCTCGCCGCGGCGCTCGACTTCGTGATGGGGCTCGATTTCGACGCCGTTACGCGCCATGAGAAGGACCTTCTGGATTACGGAACCAGGCGGCTCGAGGAGATCGAGGGGCTGCGGTTCATCGGGACGGCGCGCGAAAAAGCGAGCGTCCTATCGTTTGTTCTTGGCGATATTCACCCGCACGATATCGGGACGATCCTGGACGGTGAGGGCGTGGCCATCCGGACGGGGCACCACTGCGCCCAGCCCGTGATGAACCGTTATGACGTGCCAGCCACGGCCCGGGCCTCCCTGGCTCTTTACAACACGAGGGAAGAGATCGACGCGCTGGCGGCCGCGCTCGTCAAGGTCCGGGAGGTGTTCGGCTAATGCCCAATCTATCGGAGCTTTACCAGGAAATGATCCTGGACCACAACAAGTCGCCTCACAACTTCGGGACGCTCCCCGATGCAAATCGCTCGGCGCTCGGGCACAACCCGCTGTGTGGAGATCAGATGACCCTCTATCTTCACCTCGGCGAAGACGGGCGGATCGAGTCGATCGCGTTTCAGGGTAAGGGCTGCGCGATTTTCAAGGCTTCGGCCTCAATGATGACCGATGCGGTGAAGGGCAAGTCCGCGGACGAGGCGCTGACCCTCTTCCACCGCGTTCACGGCGTGATGACGGGACCTCCAGATGAAAAGCCAGATACGGCAGGGCTTGGAAAACTGGCTGTGTTTGCGGGTGTTCGCGAGTACCCGGCTCGCGTGAAGTGCGCGGCGCTGGCCTGGCGGACGCTGGAATCGGCGTTGACGCGTTCCGAATCTCCGGCGAAGACGGAGTGAGGGGGAGGACCGATGGCCGAATCCGAGACCAGCAGCATGGAAGAAAAAGTCATCGCGGCAATCAAGAAATGTTATGACCCCGAAATCCCCGTCAATATCTACGACCTCGGCCTCATCTACAGTGTTGAGGTGTCTTCAGAGGAGGCGGTGGACATCAAGATGACGCTCACGGCGCCCGCGTGCCCGGTGGCAGGGTCACTTCCAGGAGACGTGGAGCGGATGGTGAAGTCGGTTGCCGGGGTGACGGACGTCAAAGTCGAACTCGTTTGGGATCCCCCCTGGCGGCCGGACATGATGTCGAAAGTGGCCCGTGTGATGCTCGGCTTCTGACGCCTAAAGGGAGAGAACGAAAAGGCCCGCGTTGCCGCGGGCCTTTCGTGTGGGGGGAGAGAAGGGGAGGGAGTTACTTGGCGATGAGGACGAGGACGGAGCGGGCCTTGAGGCCGTACACGTACCACTCACCGCCGATGTAGCTCTCGGAACCGGCGGGTGCAACCTGGTTGGCGCCTTCGGCCCACTCGGCCGTGTCGAGAACGCGGTACCAGTTCTTTCCGTTGCCGGGCCAGGGAAGGGTGAAGTTGACGTCGCCGGACCAGCCGTTGTAGGCCACGTAGATCGCGCTGGCCGAGTCACCAAACTCGCTGCCGTCGATGCGGTAGGCGATCGCGTGGTTGCTGCTGTTCGTCATGTAGTAGCTGTCGGCAACCGTTCCGTCCGTCTTGAACCAGCGCATCTGCTCCATCACGTTGCCGTTCGTGTCGTTGGAGGCGTAGAAGTTGGCGGGACGCAGGGCCGGGTGAGCCTTGCGGAAGGCGATCAGGCGCTGGGCGAAGGTCTTGAAGTTGGTCTGGTCGGTGTTCAGCGTGTAGTTCAGCCAGTTGGCGGAGGAGTCGAGATTGTAGGTGTTGTTGTTGCCGTACTGGGTGCGAAGAAACTCGTCGCCACCGTTGAACATCGGCGTGCCCGCCGAGAGCATCATGAACGCGAAGCCGTTGCGGGCGGCCTTTCTCTGCGCCGCGGCCACGCCACCCTGGTCCCAGCTCACGTTGTTGTCTTCGCCACCGTCGGACGGACCGTACGGCCAGGCCTGGTTGTTGTTCTTGTTGTTGTACGCGTAGAGGTCCCGGAGAGTGAACCCGTCGTGCGCCACCATGAAGTTGATGGAGTGCCAGGGCTTGCGGCCGTCATCCTGGTAGAGGTCGGAAGAGCCGGCGAAGCGGGACGCCAGCTCGCCCGGGGTGACGTTCTCGGAACCGAGCTTGTTCTGGTCCTTGCGGAAGGTGTCGCGGTAGGCGCCGTTCCACTCGGCCCAGCCCCACGGGAAGTTGCCAACCTGGTAAGAGTTGCCACCGATGGCCCAGGGCTCCGCGATCCAGTCGACGCCCGTGCCGCCGGCATCCGGACGGGCGGGCATCTCGCGCACGATCCGGTTCAGGGCCGTGTTGGAGTTCATCTTGTCGTAGTTGAAGCAGCCGTGCTCGCAGGTGTTGCCGAGGACAGAGGCGAGGTCGAACCGGAAACCGTCGACGCCGAGGGTGTTCTTCCAGTAAGCGAGGGAGTCGACGATGAGGTTCTGGGCGACCGTGTTGTAGGTGTTGAAGTTGCCACCGCAGCCCGTGTTGTCCCAGGAGAACTGCTTGTCGCTGGTCAGGGTGTAGTAGGTGGGGTTGTCGAGGCCGCGGAAGGTGATGAGGTTGTAGACCGTCTTGTCGTTGTTGTACCAGGCGCCGCCTTCACCGGTGTGGTTGTAGACGACGTCGATGAAGACCTTGATGCCGGCGTCGTGGAAGGCCTTGACCATCGCCTTGAATTCCTTCGTCGGGCCGCCCGGGGTCTTGTCGTAGGCGTAGCGGCGGTCCGGGGCGAAGTAGTTGAGCGTCATGTAACCCCAGTAGTTGTCGCCAGTGGTCGTGGTGGGGTTGACGTCGTTGGTGTCGTTCTGGGTTTCCTGGACCGGGAGGAACTCGACCGCGGTCACGCCGAGGGAGGCGAGAGAGGCGGCTTTCATGCCCGCGCCCTTGTAGGTGCCGGCGTAGGAGCCAACGGAAGAGTCACCCTTGGTGAGGCCACGGAGGTGAACTTCGTAGATGATGTCGTCTTTCAGGGCGCGTGTGGGCTTGGTGCCGATGCTGGTCGAGTCGGCGGCGAGAACGATGCCCTTGGGAGCCTTGGCGCCGCTGTCGAGGTTGCGGTAGGACGGGCCAGAAGCGTAGACCGTTCCGTCGGTCATGGATGCCGTCGTGGGGTCGTGGCTGACCTCGAGAGCGTAGGGGTCAAGGAGGAGCTTGTTGGGGTTGAAGCGGTTGCCGCTGGCGTCGACGTCGGAAATGAAGCCAGTGGCGGAACCCTTGGTCCAGGTGGAGACGTACGGCCAGTTCGGGCCCCAGGCGCGGTAACCGTAGTAGACGGTTCCGGTGATGCCGTAGGTGGTCTTGAGGGTTGCGACGGAGACGGTCTTGGACCAGACGTTGGAGGCGTCCTTGGTCATCACGTAGGAGACCTTCTCCTGGGTGCCGGTGGCAGTCTTGTAGATATAGACCATGATTCGCGTGGCGCGCGAGGAGTAGACGCGGAAGTTGATGTTGGCCGCGGTTGCGTCGTACTTCGCTCCGAGGTTGGAACCGTTGATGGCCTCGAGCGCCATCTCGGGTTCCCGCGCCGAGAAGGCGGGAGCGGAGAAGAGCGCGGAGGCGAGGAAGAGTCCAGCCATCAGGAGGCGAGAGGCGGAGGCCAGAGTGCGGTTGCGAGTCATCGTCGTATTTCCTTTTCTACCCACGCACCTATAAAAGCAATTGACGTGCCAGCGTGGAGGCGCGGCCGATTATTTCGTAACATGCTGGTATTCAATGTGTTGGTGGATCTCTAGCTAGGGTGATCGGGATTGACCCGGGGGGAAAGGCGGGGAGAAGCTTGACCATCGGCATCAGAAACGAACCCAGACTTCAGCGTGGGTCGACAAGTGACCCGTGGCTTCTGTGCGAGCCCTGGCTTCCGTGCGAATCCAGTCCACCCATATCAATTCCCCAAAGCGGAGCCCGCATGAAGAAGGTCAAAAGAGCCGCGAGAGGTTCTCGATCGAGATTCGCCGAAGCTTGATGTGACGATTGCGGTCGGAGGGAACCCCGAGAAACTCGATGAGACGAGATCCACGGTCTCCGAAGGAACGGGCGAAAGCCTTCGGCCAGTGATGCTGGAATGCAGAAAGCCAGGCCCGAAGAGCGTCCCGTTCTTGGCTTGTGAGGCTCCCGACCGTTGATTCGAGTTCCTCGAGACATGCGCGGAGGTCTCGCTCGTCCGGAGCGACCGAAGGTCTGGGCCGGACAGGACCGACGGGGACTCCCGCTGTGGCGAGCACCTCCCAAGCTGAAGCCATGGGAATATCCTATCTCTTGTGGACTCACTCTTCGACCGGGACCGGATCGAGGCGGTCCTTCAGAGTATTGCCGACAACCTCGAGGGCGACTGGCTTCTGATAGGGGGTGCGCTCGTGGCACTCTGGCTGGAACCCCGTCGAACCACGGAAGATCTCGACCTGATCGCCGTCTCTGGCTCGATGGAACAGAGGCTCGGCCTGATGGGGTTCACGGAGACGCTCGATCTTCCAGTCGAGGCCGTCAACTCGGCAGCCGACTTCTTCGTCCACACGATTTCGGGGTGGAGATCGGAAACGGAACTGTTGCTGACGGGGAGCCGCGGACGCATCTTGCGCCCGACCCCGACACTCTTTCTTCTCTTGAAGGTGAGGCGTCTCTCGGAACAGGACCTCAATGATTGCTGGGCCCTTCTTTCCGTGGTCAGGGCGCAGGGGCTCACGCTAGATGCGACGAGAGTGACGTCTGCTCTTCGTGTGCTGCCCCAAGCCAGCGATGAGGCGCTCAACACCCGGCGCGAAGAGTTGCTGGGCTTCCTCGACGGGCTCGGAACGAAAAACCGCTGAACCGCTCTGGCCCTTTGTCCCTCCTCGCGGTTGAAGCAGAAAGTCTGACGCCTGAGCCCCAAATCGCACGCGGGAAGACCCATCACGAGGGCTGCCAACATCATGAGCTGGATCTTTTTACGCATTGGCATCTCCCTTCACGTCAATGAGCTTGACATCGTGGGCGCCAAGGGTTCCGATCCCCTTGATCCGGAAGAGATCCGCCTTATTCACCCACGCCAGGATGAGCCTTTCGCTGATTCCGGACTTTTCCGCCAAGTCAGCACGCCCCTTGCGCGTCGCGCCTTTTTCGAGCAGGGCCTTCTTCGAACTCACGCCCTGTTCCTTGAGCTTCGCCGCGTAATCGGCTTCGTTCTGGGCCATCGTCCATCCGTCACCGCAAATCCTGCGTGAGCTTCTCCGCCAGGATTCGAGCCCGCCGGTCACATCGGTGCGCCCCTACGAGAGGATCTGAGCATCAAGACCTAGCCCCGCCAGCGGGACGTTCACCGGGGAGAGGGGAAAGAGAAGAAGAAAGACAAATTCTCTTCCATGGTCCATTTAGGATCCTTGAGCTGCGCCTTGATCCTCGGCGGTGCCATGCCGTAGCATCTGATGCATGCGCACGACCCTGGAACTTTCAGATGACATCTTGTTTGCTGTCAGAGAGCTTGCCCGGCGTGAAAGAAGAAGCATGGGGGCCGTCCTTTCGGATTTGGCGCGGGAGGCTCTGGTCCGACCAGCAGCTGCAGGTCCAGAGGAGTCGAGCTTCTATGGCTTCGAACCTCTTCCACATCGGGGTCCCGCAGTGTCGAACGAACTGATCGATAGGCTGCGCGAGGACGATCCCGAGTGAGCCGCGCGTTACTCGACGTGAATGTCTTGCTGGCGCTTCTCGACGCTGACCATGTCGACCACGGCCGTGCCCGTGCGTGGCTCACGGACGAGATCGCGCATGGATGGGCCTCGTGCGCCATCACCGAGAACGGCTTTGTTCGAGTCATGAGTCAGCCGCGCTATCCGAGCCCTGTCCCGGTGGCCGCGGCGATCGAGCGTCTGCGCCGGGCCACGAACACCGGGTATCACATGTACTGGCCGTGTGACCGGAGCCTGCTCAATCAGGAGGTTTTCGTTCCCTCTCGCCTCCATGGCGCGCGCCAGGTGACGGACGCGTATTTGCTTGCTCTGGCGGTCGTTCATTCGGGGCGGCTGGTCACTTTTGACCCGAACATACCCCTTGAAGCCGTTGCCGGCGCCGGCCCGCGCCACCTTGTCGTGCTCGCATAGGCTCTCGCCACACGAAAAGGCCCGCGTTGCCGCGGGCCTTTCGTGTGGGGGGAGAGAAGGGGAGAGTTACTTGGCGATGAGGACGAGGACGGAGCGGGCCTTGAGGCCGTACACGTACCACTCACCGCCGATGTAGCTCTCGGAACCGGCGGGTGCAACCTGGTTGGCGCCTTCGGCCCACTCGGCCGTGTCGAGAACGCGGTACCAGTTCTTTCCGTTGCCGGGCCAGGGAAGGGTGAAGTTGACGTCGCCGGACCAGCCGTTGTAGGCCACGTAGATCGCGCTGGCCGAGTCACCAAACTCGCTGCCGTCGATGCGGTAGGCGATCGCGTGGTTGCTGCTGTTCGTCATGTAGTAGCTGTCGGCAACCGTTCCGTCCGTCTTGAACCAGCGCATCTGCTCCATCACGTTGCCGTTCGTGTCGTTGGAGGCGTAGAAGTTGGCGGGACGCAGGGCCGGGTGAGCCTTGCGGAAGGCGATCAGGCGCTGGGCGAAGGTCTTGAAGTTGGTCTGGTCGGTGTTCAGCGTGTAGTTCAGCCAGTTGGCGGAGGAGTCGAGATTGTAGGTGTTGTTGTTGCCGTACTGGGTGCGAAGAAACTCGTCGCCACCGTTGAACATCGGCGTGCCCGCCGAGAGCATCATGAACGCGAAGCCGTTGCGGGCGGCCTTTCTCTGCGCCGCGGCCACGCCACCCTGGTCCCAGCTCACGTTGTTGTCTTCGCCACCGTCGGACGGACCGTACGGCCAGGCCTGGTTGTTGTTCTTGTTGTTGTACGCGTAGAGGTCCCGGAGAGTGAACCCGTCGTGCGCCACCATGAAGTTGATGGAGTGCCAGGGCTTGCGGCCGTCATCCTGGTAGAGGTCGGAAGAGCCGGCGAAGCGGGACGCCAGCTCGCCCGGGGTGACGTTCTCGGAACCGAGCTTGTTCTGGTCCTTGCGGAAGGTGTCGCGGTAGGCGCCGTTCCACTCGGCCCAGCCCCACGGGAAGTTGCCAACCTGGTAAGAGTTGCCACCGATGGCCCAGGGCTCCGCGATCCAGTCGACGCCCGTGCCGCCGGCATCCGGACGGGCGGGCATCTCGCGCACGATCCGGTTCAGGGCCGTGTTGGAGTTCATCTTGTCGTAGTTGAAGCAGCCGTGCTCGCAGGTGTTGCCGAGGACAGAGGCGAGGTCGAACCGGAAACCGTCGACGCCGAGGGTGTTCTTCCAGTAAGCGAGGGAGTCGACGATGAGGTTCTGGGCGACCGTGTTGTAGGTGTTGAAGTTGCCACCGCAGCCCGTGTTGTCCCAGGAGAACTGCTTGTCGCTGGTCAGGGTGTAGTAGGTGGGGTTGTCGAGGCCGCGGAAGGTGATGAGGTTGTAGACCGTCTTGTCGTTGTTGTACCAGGCGCCGCCTTCACCGGTGTGGTTGTAGACGACGTCGATGAAGACCTTGATGCCGGCGTCGTGGAAGGCCTTGACCATCGCCTTGAATTCCTTCGTCGGGCCGCCCGGGGTCTTGTCGTAGGCGTAGCGGCGGTCCGGGGCGAAGTAGTTGAGCGTCATGTAACCCCAGTAGTTGTCGCCAGTGGTCGTGGTGGGGTTGACGTCGTTGGTGTCGTTCTGGGTTTCCTGGACCGGGAGGAACTCGACCGCGGTCACGCCGAGGGAGGCGAGAGAGGCGGCTTTCATGCCCGCGCCCTTGTAGGTGCCGGCGTAGGAGCCAACGGAAGAGTCACCCTTGGTGAGGCCACGGAGGTGAACTTCGTAGATGATGTCGTCTTTCAGGGCGCGTGTGGGCTTGGTGCCGATGCTGGTCGAGTCGGCGGCGAGAACGATGCCCTTGGGAGCCTTGGCGCCGCTGTCGAGGTTGCGGTAGGACGGGCCAGAAGCGTAGACCGTTCCGTCGGTCATGGATGCCGTCGTGGGGTCGTGGCTGACCTCGAGAGCGTAGGGGTCAAGGAGGAGCTTGTTGGGGTTGAAGCGGTTGCCGCTGGCGTCGACGTCGGAAATGAAGCCAGTGGCGGAACCCTTGGTCCAGGTGGAGACGTACGGCCAGTTCGGGCCCCAGGCGCGGTAACCGTAGTAGACGGTTCCGGTGATGCCGTAGGTGGTCTTGAGGGTTGCGACGGAGACGGTCTTGGACCAGACGTTGGAGGCGTCCTTGGTCATCACGTAGGAGACCTTCTCCTGGGTGCCGGTGGCAGTCTTGTAGATATAGACCATGATTCGCGTGGCGCGCGAGGAGTAGACGCGGAAGTTGATGTTGGCCGCGGTTGCGTCGTACTTCGCTCCGAGGTTGGAACCGTTGATGGCCTCGAGCGCCATCTCGGGTTCCCGCGCCGAGAAGGCGGGAGCGGAGAAGAGCGCGGAGGCGAGGAAGAGTCCAGCCATCAGGAGGCGAGAGGCGGAGGCCAGAGTGCGGTTGCGAGTCATCGTCGTATTTCCTTTTCTACCCACGCACCTATAAAAGCAATTGACGTGCCAGCTCTCGCGTGTCTACCCTCTTTCAGTAACATGTTGTCATTCAGCAGTTTACGTGCAGCGACCCGGACGGGGCATCCCCGGTCCGAGAATGACCATGGTCAGGAGTGGGTGATCTAGCGGGGGCCGGGGTCAGAAATCGACCATGAAAGACCCATGATTCGATTCAGCAGGCGGACGGTTCGAAGGGCACCAGGACCTTCCGAAGAAGATCCCGGCCTTCCCTTCGTTCAGGTCAACGCGGAACCGGTATATCGACAGGCGTGATCCAGGTCCCATCGCCGGACCGGTTGTCAACCGAGATGGCGAAGGGGAACAGGGGGAGATGCGACGTTGCCGTAAGGTATGCGCCCTCGGTGGCGGCGGGTTCGATGCCGAGTTTGCCGAAAACGTCGTTGATTTGGAGCCATCCGCCGGCCTCGAGAATCTGCTCGAGCGATCCGAGGCTCCGGCCGCCGCCATCGAAGAGTTCGAAGACCAACGTTACCGCGGATGGGTTCGGGTTAAAGGCACCGGCGTTGACCCGGCTGAACCGGATCGAGTCTCCCCGCTCGAGAGAGAGTCCCGCAAAGAGCGCGGAGGTCCGGCCCGCCTTACGAGAGAGGGCTGGAATGCCCGTTCCGTTTCCTGGGTTCTCTTCGTGCACCGTAACGACCCGGGCGGAAACCAGAAGCGGGCCCCCGCGCGGGTCATAGGCCACTTCCAGGGCACCCGTCACATTTCGCTGCGTTGTGATCTCTGAGATAACGTCTCTCATATAGCGTGTCTGGCGTGGTCCAACGCGCAACAGGGTTGGCAGGCCCGGGCGCCCGTTGACGTGGAGACGGACTGTGAATTCCCTGGTGGCGGGGGCCGGGTTATGCACCCAGAGATCTGTCTCGAACCGTTCCCCTCGGGCTCCCTCCACGGAAGCCACGGCTGGAACGAAGAGTTCCTCGAATTCGACGGACCGGCGCAACCTCACATCGTCGATGTTAAAGGCGTAGGCCTTGCTCCCGGCCGAGTGGGGGATCACAACGACGAGGGCACTGGCGGCATCGAGGGGTGCGGGGATGCGGCGTTCCTCAATGCGCTGCCAGGCGACCGGTTCGCGGAACACGAAGTCAACCGAGGGAGCCCCCCGGAGGATCGGACCCTGACAGTTGCCGAGCGAGTGGAATTGCAGACGAACACTGATGCCACCAGAGGCCTCCTGAGATTTCGGAAGGAGCACGGATGCGGCCAAGTCGTAAAGGCGTGCTCCCTCGATGGCGACACATTGGATGAGTGCGTCACCTCCTTGGGGCCGGCTCGGAAACTCGATCCGGGCCGATCCCGGGCCGGAGGCTCCCGCTTCACTCCAGGAGACGAGATTGAGATGCGACCATCCGGTCAGGCGTTCATCGAACGACCCATTCGTGACGAGGTTGTCTTGCCCGAGAAGGGGCCTACCGGTGGTGAGAAGAGTGAGGAGAAGGATTCTGAGTGCTTTCATGGCTGGAAGTCCTCTTTGAGTTCGATCCATGTGGGATCTCCGGAGCGGTTATCGATGGAAATGAGGAACGGGTAGACGGGCGCCTCTGAAGTCACCCTGACGGTCGAAGCCGGCGTTGCCGTCCCAGCGCTCGCGGCAGTGAAAATGTCGTTGATCTGGAACCACTCGCGGGGCGCGGCGTAGCGATAAACCGTGTTGACGTGGATGCCGTCCTCGCCATACACGCCGAAACCCACCCAAACGTAAGCGTCATGGGGATTGAACACCCCCGCATTGACACGGACTGCCCCCGGACCTCCCCGGGATTCCACAAGGCCGGTGAAAAGACCGCTCGTCACGGCCGCGGAGGACGGCAAGACTGGAAGCATCATTCCGTTGCCAGGTCTCCCCGCGTGAACCGTGGCCGCCCGGGCGGACGCGACGATGGGCCCGATGGACGCGTCGTAGCCGATCGTCAGGGCCCCAGCAAAGTTCCGCTTGCCGAAGATCTCGAGCATGACATCCCCAAAGACGCGGGTCTCACCAGGATTGAAGTGGAGGCTGATGAGGGAAGAGCCGCAATTCTCGTCCTTTTGGCAGAAGAGCGCCGTTTCGATACGCCGTTCAAAAGGCGTGGGGTTGGTCAGAATCAGGCTCGTCTGGAACCGCTCCCCCCGTCCCCCGTCGACGGCAGCTGCTGTCGGAATCGTCACCGTCTCGTACCTGGGCGCGGGCGTGAGCGAAATGTCGTCGAGGACCATCTCGAAGGCTCCCGGGGATCCACCCGAGTAAACGAGGACAGAAACTAAGGCGCTGACCGCGCCAGAGGGGGCCCGGAGTCGCTCCAGCGAGCGTCTCGTCCATGCGGCGGCAGGAAGGAATGGAAACTCGACGGATGGGGCCATCCCCAGGGGTTCGGCGCCGCACTCTGGCGCGCCAAACCACGTCACCCGAAGGGAGGCTCCGCCGGTGGCAGCACGGCTATAGGGAATCAGGACGCTGGCACCGAGGCTGTACTCCGAGGCGTGCTCCACGCCGGCACATTGAGAGAGGGCTGGCTTTCCGACGATCCCGGGGGACCCGGACACCCGGGCAGCCCCCCGGCCCGAGCTTCCCTGGTCTGACCAGGAAACGCTGGTGTCTGCCGCCCAGCCCGAGATGTCAGAATCAAACGATCCATTAGCGAGGAAGTTTCCGGCTGCGGCCCAGGCCGGCATCCCGAACGATCCGAGCGTAAAGACGGCCGCAAGAATGTGGGGTCGTTTTGAGTTGAGAATTCGTTTCATGCCGGGGAAACATGGGCCGCTTTCCGCCGGAAGTCCTCACGGTGATCTCAAATCTTCGCTAGGATTGGATCACAGGAATCTGTGATGTCGCTTACGTCGATGGAAACAAAGGAGTTGTGGGAATTCGGGCCGTTTCGGCTAGACGCCAGGGCACGCTTGCTCTTCAAAGAGGGAGTGCCCGTCTCGTTGACGCCGAAGGCCTTCGAGCTTCTCCTCTATTTGGCCCGAAACTCGGGGAGGGCGGTACCGCGCCAGGAACTACTGGACGCGATCTGGCCCGAGACGGTCGTCACCGACGCTTCCCTGACTCAGGCTGTCTTCCTCATCCGGAAAGCCCTGGGCGAACCTGGCTTTCCGCGAATCCTCGAGACGGTGCCCCGGCTCGGTTATCGATTGAATCTCGCTGTTGTGTTGCCAGGGGACTCTGGGGAGCGCTCTGCGGTCTTGGGGCCGCCGCCCGGAAGCGAACCTGGTGAGCCACAAAATGAAGAGGGGCCATCCGGCCGAGCCGAGGGCGACATCTCACCTGATAAAAATAACCTGTCCCTATTCCAGTCTGGCCGCCGGTTTCTTATCGCAGCAGTCATCGCCCTGATTCTCGCGGTGGCGGGTCTGAGTCGCTCGGTTCTGGAGCGTCGCGCCATGCCCAGCCGGGCGGGGCGCCCCCCGCTCCTTACCCTTACGCGGGAGATTGCGATTCCGCCGGATGCGTTGAGTGTTCTCGGGGTCATTGGCAAGACGGTCGTTCTGGCGGCACCAGGAGCGTTCTATCTCCTCCCCTCGGATGGGGCTCTCTCCGCATCCAGGGTACCCCTTGCCGATGGGGAAGTTGCAGTCTGGCCATTGGTGGCGGACCGGCTCTTCACTGTCAAAGGGAGGACGATTCGTTTTCGGAATCCTGCAGGCCCGGAGAAAGGGGAGATCGGCGAGTTGCCCCCTGGCGCGGCGGAGGCACTGGAGGGACGTGTTTTGGTGTCGAGATCTGGCCGGTTTCTGGCGCTCAGGGATAACGCGGCTTTCGAGGTCTACGAGCTTGCCGAGAGCCGCTTCACCCTTCGGCTCAGGGTCGAGGCGCCCTACAACGGCGGAGAGGTTGTTGCGCTGACGGAGCGTTTCGCAGCGCTCGTGCCGGGCCGCGGCGCCCCGGTCAGGGCATGGGAACTGCCGGGGGGGAAAACTGTGCTTGATGCCCCTTTCCCGGAGCGTCAGGTCTTTGCCGCCGCGATCGATGACACACGCGGTGCCCTGGCGATCGGAGGCCCCTTCGACTCGGTGGCGGTCTTTTCTCTCGGCGTCCCGGGGCCCGCGAAGCTGCTGCCGGGCCGCGGCTGGACTTACGGCCTCGAATGGGTTGCCGACTCACCCACGCTTCTGGTGTCTGGCCTGATGGGGCTGCGCGCTCTTCGGGAAGGGGTGGGCGTGGTCGCCGAGTTGCCAGAGACGGGACCATCAGGGAGAGTCTCACTCGATTCAGACTTTCTCGCGGTTCTGCGCCCGAAGGCTCAGCGCCTTGCCGTGATCACGTACGCGGGGTTTCCCCCTTTGAGGCGAATTGCCGCAGGAGGACGAGCCCTCTGGGCCGCCGAGCACGACGAGGCAGGGAAGACTGTGTTCGCCGGCGGGCGCGACGGGCACCTCTGGGTCCTCGATACAGATTCGCTCGAGATCCGGAGCGAGGATGCGCACACAGACGGGATCCCCGCGCTGTTCCGCCAGGGCGATCTCCTGGCGTCGTCATCGGATGACAAGACCGTAGGGATCTGGAAACTCCCGGGTCCGAAGCTCTACCTCCGGACCCGGGCACACGAGTTCCTCGTCAACGATCTGACTGTCGTGCCGTACGGAGGGGGCCATCAGCTCGTGACATCTTCCTCTGACGGAACTGTCAAAAAGTGGGGCTGGCCCGAGATTCAAGAGCGCGAAACGATCGACGTCCAGAGGATGCTCGGGCACCCCGTCTCGTTCCACGCGGTCTGGAGTGCCCCGGAGGCTCGCCGGATCCTGGCCGGGACCTGGAATTCGTCTCTTCTGGATCTCTCCCAGAACGGTTCATCGTGGCGCCTGCAGAGTCACCCCGTCGGCTCCAAGGCCATCTACCGGTTCGCGGCTCTGCCCCGCCTTGGGCTGGTCGTAGCCGTTGGGATCCTCCCTTCCGAAGTGCATGTTTTCGATCTGGTTTCTGGGACGCTTGTGAAGATCGATGACGCGGGGCTCGATGCGATGTGGGCGGTCCCGGTTCCCGGCGCGGACGAGGTGGTCATCGCTGGTCTCAACGGACTCTCGAAATACGCTTTCTCACTTGCCAGACCTGCGGGCGAGAGGGCGTTCGCTTATGAGATCTGGTCCAGACGGGAGATTGGAGCCGGGCTCCAGACGGCCACTCTCCTTCCAGGCGGAAGGCTCTGGGCCGGTACTGTTGGGGGAGAACTTCTCCTCTTCGACCTGAGCGGGCTGAGCGGGCCTCCGCTCGTGAAGCGGTCTCTCCAATTCCCCAGTCGCGCCGGCCCGGAATAAGCAAGGCCCGGCCGTGCTGCAGGGGATTCTAGCGAGGGCCATCCAAGGGATCTTCCCTCAGCCTGGAAACCCGCAAGACCTCTCCCGACTGATTTCATCGATCTTCCAGCGCAATCAAAATCGCCTCGAGAACAGTCTGAGGTCTCAGAAAGACGTCGTGGTTCCAGAACCTCAACACCCTGATGCTCTGTTCGCAAAGAAATGATGATCGCGTCTCGTCATGAAGTCGCTGAGTGTCTTCAGCACGTTGACTCCCATCGAGTTCAACGGCCAAGCCTGCCTCCGGACAGTAGAAATCCAGGAAGGAAGGACCAACTGGGTGCTGACGCCGAAATTCCGGACACGGTCAGTTTTACCCGTGGAAAGAATAATAGAACCAGCTACCCTTGACGTATCCGGCCAGCGAACCTTAGCTTAAACAATGTAAAACACAGACCCAACGTGCCGCCCCGCAGTCCGCGCGAACGGTGCTCATGGTCACGGTCCCGCGAAGTCGCAACGTGGGAGGTTCGTATGTCGGAAGCCAGGATCCTCATCGTCGTACCCGATCCCGTCGAGGCCCTCGACCTCCAGCAGCGGCTGACGGCTCTCGGCTATCCCCCGCCCGAGATCGTCCACTCCGCCGAGGAGGGGATCACCAGGGCCGAGACTTCCCGCCCGGACCTCGTCTTGATGGACATCCGGATGCCAGAGGAACTGGACGGCATCGCAGCGGCGAAGCGGATCCGGTCCGGGCTCGACGTCCCAGTCATCTTTCTCACTGCCAGCTCCGACGAAGAAGCGCCCGGGCGGGCGAAGGTGTCTGGCCCGTATGGTTACATCGTCAAGCCTATCCAGGACAGGGAGTTGCACACAACTGTCGAGACCGCGCTCTTCCGGCATGAGGCGGAGAGAAAGATCCAGCGGGCCGAGGAGCGTTTTCGCTCCCTGGTTGAGAAGTCCACGGATGGGATTTACCGGACGGATGCCGGCGGGCGCTTCGTGGAAGTCAACCCGGCCGGCGCCGCGATGCTGGGATACACGATCGAGGAACTCCTCCGGCTCTCGGTGATGGACCTGCTCGCTCCGGAAGACGTGACACGATTCTCCGGCACGCTCGCGGACACGGCGAAAGGAGAGGCTTCGATCACGGCGGGGCGCTTCCGCCGCAAGGACGGTTCCGAGTTCACCGGGGAACTGGTGATGTGGCAGCTGCCCGATGGCCACGTCCAGGTCATTTTGCGCGACCGCGGCGCTCGCGACCGAGCGGAGGCTGCGCTCCGTCAGAGCGAGCAGCGGCTCCGCCTGGCCCAGGCTGCCGGGCGAGTCGGCACATTCGAATGGAACGTCCAGACGGGCGTCAACGAGTGGTCACCCGAGCTGGAAGCGATGTACGGCCTCAACCCCGGCGAGTTCGGAAGAACACAGGCCAACTGGGAACAGCTGGTCTACGTCGAAGACCGCGCCGCCGCCCTCGGCCTGGTCGAACGGGCCCTCGACACGTTCGAGCCGGTCGAGGGTGAATGGCGCGTGGCCTTGCCGAACGGAGAGCTGCGCTGGCTCGCCGGGCGCTTTCAGGCTTTCCGGGACGCGTCCGGCAAGCTCGAACGGCTCATCGGCGTCAACTTCGACATCACCGCTCGCAAGCAGGCCGAGGAAGAACTGCGGCGGCACCGCGACCACCTCGAGGAGATGATCGCCGAACGCACGGCGGCCCTCGAGGAGAGCCGGAATCAGCTCCGCCAGTTCTCCGATGTCACCATGAACATGCAATCGGCCCTCTACATCTTCCGGATGGATGACCTGGCCGATCCGCGTTCGTTCCGCATCGTCTTTGCAAACCCCGCGGTCCAGATGCTCACGGGCGTGGAACCGGCGACGGTCACCGGCAAGCGGCTCAGCGAGGCGTTCCCGGAGATTTATGACACCGGCCTCCCGCGCATCTACGCCGGCGTCGTTCGTGACGACCGGCCGGCCGATCTCGGTGTCATCCACTACGAAAGTGCCAGGGTCCGGCCGGGAGAGTACCGCCTCAGGGCGTTCCCGCTGCCTGGTCAATGCCTGGGAGTCATCTTCGACAACGTCACCGACGAGGTGCGCGAGAGCTACGTCAGGGAGGGGATGAGCCTGCTCGGGGCGCGCACCCGGGGGAGCCAGAGCGTTCAGGTCTTGGCGAACGCCGTCGTCGAGTGCCTCGCCGAGTACGTGGGAGCGCCCACTGCGGCCCTGTACCTCGTGGAGAACAGAGGTGTGCGGCTGACGGGCCGCTACGCGTACCGAGTGTGCGAGGGCGTGCCGGAGGTCTTCGCGCTCGGAGAGGGCCTCGTGGGGCAGGCGGCGGCAAGCGGAAAGACCCTGCGACTGGACGAGGTCCCTGCAAACTACGTGCTCGTCGGTTCGGGCCTCGGCCAGACGCCGCCTCGCCACATCTTGGTCTTGCCGTTCCGATTCGGCGAGGAGGTCAAGGGCGTCATCGAGCTTGCCAGGCTCGCACCGTTCTCTTCTCAGCAGCTGGCGTTTCTCGATCGCACGCTCGACGCCATCGGCATTGCCGTCCACACCGCCCAGGCGAACGCGCGGACCCTGGAGCTTCTGGCCGAGTCACAGCAGCAGGCGGAGGAGCTTCGCACCCAGCAAGAGGAGTTGCGAGCCACCAACGAGGAGCTGGAGCAGCAGAGCCAGCTGCTGCGGCAGTCCGAGGAGAGGCTCCGGGCGCAGCAGGAGGAACTCCAGGCCGCCAACGAGGAACTCGAGGAGAAGAACGGCCTTCTCGCGCGCCAGAAGCGCGAAGTTGAAAAAGCGCGGAAGGACCAGGCCGCCAAGGCGGAGGAACTGGCTCTCGCGAGCACCTACAAGAGCGAATTTCTGGCGAACATGTCGCACGAGCTGCGGACCCCGCTCAACAGCCTGCTGCTGCTCGCGCAGAGCCTCGCCCGCAACCAGGACGGCAACCTCACCGCCGAGCAAGTGGAGTCCGCGAAGATCATTTACGGAAGTGGCAGCGACCTGCTCAGCCTGATCAACGAGATCCTCGACCTTTCCAAGATCGAGGCCGGGCGGATGGAGCTGCACCTCGCCCCGGTGCCCGTAGCTGGCGTGGCCGCTGGACTGCGTGCCGCGTTCGGCCACGTTGCGCGGGACAAAGGCCTTACCTTGGACGTGCTCGTCCGCGACGATGCGCCCGCGGAGATCCTGACGGACCGTCAGCGCCTCGAGCAGATCCTGCGCAATCTCGTCTCCAACGCGATCAAGTTCAGCGAGTGCGGTGGCGTCACCGTGACGTTCGGCCGGGCCGCGGACGAGGGCCTCCCCCTGTTTATCGCGGTCTCCGACACCGGCATCGGGATCGCGCCCGAGCATCGGCGGCGTATCTTCGAGGCGTTTCAGCAGGCTGACGGCAGCACGGCGCGCCGGTACGGCGGCACTGGCCTGGGGCTGTCCATCGCCCGTGAACTCACCAACCTTCTGGGCGGCCGGCTCGATTTGAAAAGCGCGCCGGGTGAAGGGTCGACATTCACGCTTCTGCTTCCCTTGGAGTGCTCGCGGGCTCGGGCCCGGGTCGAGCCAGAGCCGTCCCCGGCGCGTGTCCCGCCTCGTGAGCCGCCCGTCCCCCGGCCGTTGTCCACCATCGAGGACGACCGGGATGGGCTCGCGCCCGGCGACCGGGTCATCTTGATCGTCGAGGACGACCCGAATTTCGCCAGAATCCTGCTCGAGAGGTGTCACGAGCGCGGCCTGAAGGCCCTCGTCGCGCCCACCGGTGAGACGGCGCTGGAATTGACCGCCCTCCACTTGCCGGCCGGCGTCCTGCTGGACCTTCGGTTGCCCGGCATGGACGGCTGGGCGGTGCTTTCCGCGCTGAAAGAAAGCACCCGCACCCGCCACATCCCGGTCCACGTTCTCTCGGTCATAAACGCTCCTACCGAGGCGCGCCGCAAGGGAGCGGTCGGATTCGCCCTCAAACCGCTCTCCGAGGAGGATCTCGATCTGGCCTTCCGGCGGCTCGAGATAGCGGGCCCTGGCGAGGGAAAGCGAGTGCTGGTGGTCGAGGCGGACAGCGAGACACGCCGCCGGATCGTCACTCTGATTGGCAACGGAGACGTCACCGTGGACGAGGCCGCATCAGCCAGGGAGGCCCGCGAGGCGCTCGGTTCCGGCCGCCACGATTGCCTGGTACTTGACTTGGAGCTACCCGACCAGGACGGCACCGAACTCCTCGCCGGGTTGAGGCAGGACGGCGTGCTGCTGCCGCCGGTGGTGATCCACACCGCTCGCGCCCTGAGCGAAGACCAGGAGCAGCAGCTGCGTGAGTACGGCGAGTCGATCGTCATCAAGACCGCGCGCTCCCACGAGCGGCTCCTCGACGAGGTCTCGCTTTTCCTGCACCGGGTCGTCAGCCGTCTCCCCGAGAAGCAGCGCGAATTGATCGCGACGCTGCACGACTCCGACTCCCCGCTGCGGGGCAAGACGGTGTTGGTGGTGGACGATGACATGCGGACCACGTTCGCGGTGTCGCGCTTGCTGGCCGAGCACGGGGTGACACCACTGAAGGCGGAGAATGGCGAGCGCGCCCTCCGCCTGCTCGCCGAGCATCCGGATGTCGACTTGGTGCTGATGGACATCATGATGCCGGTGATGGATGGCTACGAGGCGATGCGGCGAATTCGCGACTCCCGGTCGGGAAGCCACAACCACCGCGTCCCGATCATCGTCCTGACCGCGAAGGCGATGCCCGAGGACCGCCAGAGGTGCGTGGAGGCCGGGGCAGACGACTACCTCGCCAAGCCTCTGGACGAAGCGCGGCTCCTCTCGATGGTGAGGGTATGGCTCTACCGGTGAGCACGCAGCCGAGTGTCGAGCAAATCGAGATGGACCTCTTGCTGGAGGCGATCTACCAGCGGTGGGGGTACGACTTCCGCTCCTATGCTCGCGCCTCCCTCGAGCGAAGGGCCACGCAGTTCCTCGCCCGGTCGGGGTGCTCGAGCATCGGGGAGCTGATTCCGAGGGTTCTGCGCGACGCCAGCCTCTTCTCCAGCCTCGTCCGCAGCTTCTCCGTCTCGGTCACCGAGCTGTTCCGGGATCCGGCCGTCTACCTGGCGCTCCGCGAAGAGGTCGTCCCGCTCCTGCGAACCTGGCCCCACATCAAGGTCTGGCACGCCGGGTGTGCCACGGGCGAGGAGGTCTACTCGCTCGCCATCGTCCTGACGGAAGAGGACCTCTACGAGCGTGCGACCATCTACGCGACGGACTTCAACGACGAGGCGCTGGAGTCCGCCCGCAGAGGAATCTACGAGATCTCGAGGCTCTCGGATGCCAGCCGCGGCTACCAGCTGGCCGGCGGAAAGTCCTCTCTGGCGAACTACTACCACGCCTGTTACGGCGCGGCGGCGATGGATGCCTCCTTGCGGCGGCGCATCGTTTTTTCCAGCCACAACTTGGCCACCGACGCCACCTTCGGCGAGATGCACCTCATCCTCTGCCGCAACGTCCTCATCTACTTCAACCGCGAACTGCAAGACCGGGTGATTGGCCTTTTCACGCAGAGCCTCGTCCGCGGCGGCTTCCTGTGCCTGGGCACCAAGGAAGATCTGAGGTTCAGTGCACGTGGTTCCTCTTACGAGACCGTGAACCCCACCGCGAGGCTCTACCGGTCGAGGGGAGCCGAGGATGCAGCCGGGACCCGGGAGCGAGCGGGCGAGATTGTCAACGCGAGGTCCGAGGTCCGCGAGCCTCCGTTCGTGATCCTCGCTGGCGGCTCCGCTGGTGCGTGCGATGCGCTCGAAGTCATTTTGGCCGTGCTTCCGGCCAGCTTCGGCCTGCCGATACTCGTGGTGCAGCACCTGCACCCGACAGACGGCGGTGCGTTCGCGCGGCGCCTGTCGGAGATCTCCCCGCTTCCGGTGGTCGAGGCACGCGACAAGGCGCCGGTCCGGGCCGGCTGCGTTCACGCCGCGCCCGCCAATTACCACATGCTCGTGGAGCGCGACGGCACGATCGGCCTCTGCGTGGACGAGAAAGTCAACTGGTCCCGGCCGTCTATCGACGTCCTCTTCGAGAGCGCCGCCCGAGTCTGGGGCTCTTTCGCGGTGGCGGTCTTGCTCTCCGGGGCGAGCGAGGACGGCGTCGAGGGGCTGCGGGCCGTGAGGGCCGCGGGCGGGAGGACGATCGTGCAGGACCCGGTGACGGCGCGGTACCCGGTCATGCCGGGCCGTGCGGTCGAGGAAGGCGTGGCGGACGAGGTGCTCTCGCCCGGCCAGATCGGGGCCCGGCTCGCGGCGCTCGACAGAGATGCGCGGGCGACGGGCTGCCTGGCGGCCGGGCGGCCCGAGGACGCCAAGTGAAGGAGGCAGAGATGGCACACAACGGCACCGGAGCGGCGAACGGGACCGGACGCATCCCCGAGGCGACGGCCGAGGAAGCCGGCGGCGGAGTCTCGCGATCTCCGTCGCGGCGCCAGGCCATCCTGATTGTCGATGACCGGCGGGAGAACCTCGTCGCCCTTCGCCGGGTGCTCGCCAGCGTGGATGCGGACACCGTCGAGGCGAGCAGCGGCAACGCCGCGCTCGCCGCCACGCTCGACCGCCGCTTCGCCCTCGCGATCGTGGACGTGCAAATGCCCGGCATGAGCGGCTACGAACTCGCGGCCATCTTGCGGGGTGACCCGAACACCCGGCTCATCCCGATCATCTTCCAGACCGCGACCTGGGGCGACGAGCAACACATGTTCCAGGGCTACGAAGCCGGCGGCGTCGACTACATCGTCAAGCCCTTCGACCCGCAAGTGCTCCTGTCCAAGGTCCGAGTTTTCCTCGAACTCGACCGCGCACGTGAGGAACTCCGCCGCCACCGCGACGAACTCGAGGGCCTGGTCAGTGAGCGCACCGCCGAGGTGAGGCAACGGGCCGAGGAGGTGCAGCAGGCTGCGCGGGACTGGCAGACGACCTTCGACGCGATGCACGAGGCCGTTGCCCTGCTCGGGCCCGATCTCACGTTCCGCCGCTGCAACGCCGCCATGCGCGGCCTGCTCAAGAAGGCCGGTGACGAGACCATCGGAGAGCCATGCTGCCGGCTGGTTCACGGGGCGGACGCGCCCCCGCCGGGCTGTCCGGCAGAACGGGCCCTTCGAAGCCTGCGGCGTGAGACGTGGACAACGGCGATCGGCGGCCGCTGGTTCGACGTGGCGGCCGATCCAATCCTGGACGAAGCCGGCACCGTGTCTGGTTTCATCCACGTACTGACGGACATCACCGAACAAATGCGGACCGAAGATGTCTTGCGCGCCGCGCATGAACAGCTCCGGCAGCTGGTCGACTCGAACATCGTCGGCATCGCCGTCGCGGGCGCGGACGGCAGCATCCTCGAGGCCAACGACTACTACCTCGGTCTGACCGGCTACAGCCGCGAGGAATTTGTCCGTGGCGAGATCGACTGGCGGGCGCTCACTCCGCCCGAGTGGCTGCCAGCCGACGAGAGGGCGATCGCGGAGTTGCGCGAGCGGGGGAGGTGCACACCCTACGAAAAGGAGTACCTCAGGCGTGACGGTTCCCTGGTCGCCATCTACGTTGCGGACGTCCTCCTGACCGGGGGGACGGAGCGGATCGCGGAGGTCGTCATCGACATTTCCGCCCGCAGGCGTGCCGAACGGGAACTCGCGCTGGCAAACCGGCGCCTCCAAGAGCTGATCGAGGCCGTGCAGGCGCTCTCGGAGGCGCGGCGCGTCGAGGACGTGGCGGCCGTGGTCCGCTCCCACGCCCGGAGGCTCGTTGAAGCCGATGGCGCCACGTTCGTCCTCCGCGAGGGAGACCAGTGCTTCCACATCGAGGAAGACGGACTCCAGACGGGCGTGCGAATCCCGCTTGCGGACGGCGCCTGCGGGTGGGCTGTCCTGCATGGCGAGGCTCTGGTGATCCCGGACGTCCTTCTCGACGAGCGCACCTCGGCCAGCGTCCACCTTCCGGCCGGCGTGAAGAGCCTGGCGATGGTCCCGATCCACTCCTCCGAACCGATTGGCGCGATCGGCGTCTACTGGGGCCATTCCCATGAGGCCACAGGAGAAGAGGTGCGGCTGATCCGGACGCTGGCGGACGCGTCGGCAAACGCGCTCGACGTCATCCACGCGCTCGAGGAGCTGGAGGCTCGCGTTGCGGCCCGCACCGTCCAGTTGACTGAGGCGAACCACGAACTCGAGGCGTTCTCGTACTCGGTGTCGCACGACCTGCGCGCGCCACTGCGGGCCATCGACGGGTTCTCCGGACTCCTCGCCGAGCAGTTCGGCGCCACGCTCGATCCGGAGGCGCTGCGTCTCCTTGGTGTCGTGCGGGCGAGTTGCAAGAGGATGTCCACTCTTATTGATGACCTCCTCACACTCTCCCGGCTCGGGAGGACAGAGATGCGGACGCGGCGGATCGACATGGTGGCCATGGTCCGGCAGGTCTTGGACGAGGTGCTTGCCGCCGAGGATCGCAGCCGCTGGATCATCGACATCGCGGAACTGCCGGATGCTGAAGGGGACCCTGGTTTGATCCGGCAGGTCTGGGCTAACCTCCTTCAGAACGCCGTCAAGTTCTCGCGCCGGGGAGAGCATCCGAAGCTCTCGATCGGCTCTTCGCCGGGCGAGGAGATGGTCGCGTATCGTGTCGAAGACAATGGCGTGGGGTTTGACATGGCCTTCGCCAGCAAGCTCTTTGGAGTGTTTCAAAGGCTCCACTCCGTCGCGGAATTCCCGGGGACCGGAGTTGGACTCGCCCTGGTGAAGCGCATCGTCTCGCGGCACGGCGGAACAGTGACCGCGAGCGGCGCCATCGGCCAGGGAGCGTCTTTCTCGTTCACGCTCCCGCCAGGCCGGAAGGCGGGGTGAGGGAGGCAAAACCCGCCCCTCCGGCAGGCCCGAACCCTCGCGTTTGCCCGGCAGGGGCCGTTCTCGAGGTGTCAGCGTCAGGGGATACCGGGACCGCTGTCTTGATGTTGCGGATACCCGTAACTCCGCAACGCCGAGATGTAGAATGATCTTTGCTTGTTCCCGTAGGAGGTTCCGCCATGGCGCAGAAGAAGCGCGCCAAGAAACCCGTGAAAGGCGAGGAACTGCTTGCCGCCACGGTGCCCGAAGGGCAGCCAGCCACTCTTCCAGCAACCAGTGAACCCGAAAGCACGGATTCCGGACGCCCGGCGGAATGTTTGGAGCAATCCCCGCCAGAGGCACTGCCTCAGCCTGCTCCTGAATCGCCGGAACCGGAGCCCGCCCAGAGTTTTCCCATCGTGGGTATTGGGGCGTCGGCCGGGGGTCTGACGGCACTCGAGGCCTTCTTCTCGGCGTTGCCGCCGGGCGATAAAAATGGCGCCGCCTTTGTCATCGTTCAGCACTTGTCGCCGAACCACGCGAGCATTCTGGGAGACATCGTCAAGCGATACACGCAGATGAATGTTCACGAGGTGATCGACGGCATGACCGTTGAGCCGAACAGCGTTTACGTCATTCCGCCCAACCGCGACATGGCATTTCTCAACGGCACCCTTCAGCTTCTCGAACCCACGGCCGCCAGGGGTCTCCGGCTTCCCATCGACTTTTTCTTCCGGTCGCTTGCGCAGGATCAAGGGGAACGCGCCATTTGCATCATTCTTTCGGGCACGGGGAGCGACGGAACACTCGGTTTGCGCGCCATCAAGGGTGAGGGTGGGCTGGTCATGGTGCAGCAGCCGGAGAGCGCTGATTACGATGGCATGCCGCGCAGCGCCATTGCCACGGGACTCGTTGACTACATCGTGCCTCCCAAGGAAATGCCGGCGAAGCTTCTCTCGTTCGCCCATCACGCCCTGGGGAAAAAGGCCAGCGTCCTGTCCATGGAAAACTCCTCCATCCGGGATTCCCTCCTGAAGATCTGCATCCTTTTACGCGCCGAGACGGGTCACGACTTCTCGCAGTACAAGGAAAGCACGCTGATCCGGCGTATCGAGCGGCGGATGGCCATTCACAAGATCGACCGGCCCGGCGAGTACCTCACGTACCTGCAACGAACGCGGACCGAGGTGGACGCGCTCTTTAGGGAACTTCTGATCGGGGTCACCAGCTTCTTTCGCGATCCCGAGGCTTTCGAGGCCCTGGCTGCCAACTGTGTTTCGCAACTCCTTGCGAAAAGGCCGCCGAGCGGGATGATCCGGGTTTGGGTGTGCGGCTGTTCCACGGGTGAGGAGGCGTACTCGATTGCTATTCTTTTCCAGGAGCGAATCGAGGAAGCCCGCCAGACCTTCAAGGTTCAGATTTTCGCCACGGACATCGACAAACATGCGATCGAGCAGGCCCGCGCCGGGGTGTATCCCGCGAGCATAGCCGCCGACATCACCCCGGAGCGGCTCGCCCGCTACTTCATTCAAGACCCAGACGGCGGCTGCTACCGGGTTCAGAAGGTCATCCGCGATCTCATCGTCTTTTCCGAGCAAGACGTCATCAAGGACCCCCCTTTTTCCAAGATCGATCTCATAAGTTGCCGGAATCTCCTGATCTACATGGGAGGGGAACTTCAGAAACGGGTCATCTCTCTTTTCCACTACGCTCTGAGCCCTGGCGGAATGCTCTTCCTCGGGACTTCGGAAAGTGCTGGAGACTCCTCTCTTCTTTTCATGGCCGTGGACCGGAAAGCGAAGCTCTTCACACGCCGCGACGTCGCGTCTGAATCCACGCCGCTTTCCGTGAGTTCCTTCATCCCGCCTTCAAAAGAGCAAGCTCAGAAACAGCTGGAACCCGCACGCGAACTGCAGGGCAAGATCAACCTGCGCGAGGTTGCGGAACAAGCCCTCTGGCAGCATTTGGAAGCCACGGGAGTTCTCGTGGACGCAAACGGGGAAATCCTTTACGTCATCGGCAGAACGGGAAAGTTCCTCGAAGTGGCTCCGGGCGCGCTGACAACCAACATCATCTCGATGGCCCGCGAGGGGCTGCGCCAGGAACTGACGGTGGCGCTCAAAACAGCCCTGATTCAAAAGGGCCCTGTTTGCTTCACGAGTCTCAAGGTGAAGACCAACGGAGGCTTCACCTTGGTCGATCTGACCGTACGGCCAGTGGCTCTCTCCGGAAAGCGCAATACCCTTCCGTCAGACGCTTACCTTGTTGTTCTGGAAGAATCGAGGCGCCACCCGGAGCTTCATGCAGCACCGGCGAACGCCAAGGAGTGCACACTATCCGTGAGATCTCGCATCGCGGCCCTCGAACGCGAACTGAGAGCCAAGGACGAGCAACTTCGGTCTGCACTCGAGCAGATGGAAACCTCCAATGAGGAACTCAAGTCGGCCAACGAAGAAATGCAGTCCGTCAATGAAGAACTGCAATCCACGAACGAGGAACTCGAAACCTCCAAGGAAGAACTGCAGTCGGTCAACGAGGAACTCGCAACTGTTAACGCGGAGCTGCAAACAAAAGTCGCCGATCTCTCGCAGGCAAACAACGACATGAACAACCTCCTCGCGGGGACGGGCGTCGCGACTCTTTTCGTCGACCACCAACTCCGTATTGTCAGGTTCACGCCGGCCGCGATGCAGCTCATCAATATGATCCAGTCCGATGTCGGGCGGCCAGTAGGACACCTCGTCTCGAACTTAAAGGACTACAACAGCCTCGTGGAAGACGTAAACACGGTTCTTTCGACCCTCGTTCCTTTCGAGCGCGAAGTCGAAACCAAGACCGGTTCCACGTATGTCATGGGAATCCGGCCTTACCGCACCCTGCAGAACGTCATCGAGGGCGCGGTCATCACGTTCGTCGATGTTGGTTCCATCAGACAGGGACTCGCCGCGGGCACGCAAAGAGCGGAAAGGAAATACCGAGCGCTCTTCCGCAGGATGACAAGCGGCGTCATCTTTCACGACAGGGCCGGCAACATTATCGAAAGCAACGTTGCCGCCGAGTCCATCCTGGGCTCGACGCTTCAGGAGATTCGTGACACGAAGTCAAAAACCCCGCCGTGCGACGCCTTTCGCGAGGATGGTTCCGTGTTCCCCTGGGAGGCCCAGCCCGTGCACCTGGCCTTCAGTTCTGGCCAGACGGTGAAAGGCGTCGTCATGGGGATAAGGCTTTTAGACAGAAACGGCGTCCGGTGGATCCTTGCCGATGCCATTCCTCTCACCGAGGGACGGGAACCGGCTGAACTCACCGCGCTGATCTTCGAGGACATTTCAACCCCATCTCCTGCCAAGCTGGCTCCCAATACGCAAAAGGCCTCGGAGGGATGAAAGATGAAAGAGGAGAAACACGCGCCCATTCGCAGTGGCGCCCTTCGCCAGCGAGCCGAAGAGAAATCTCAAGAGCGGGAATTCGAGGATTTCTCGTCGTTGACTCCCCAGGCCGTTTCGACTCTCGTGCACGAACTGAGGGTTCACCAGATCGAACTGGAACTCCAGAACGAGGACCTGAAACAAGCGCAGATTCTGCTCGACGAGGCCCGGGCTCGATATCACGATCTCTACGATTTCGCCCCCGTGGGCTACCTGACGGTCTCGAAAAGCGGAACCGTTGAGGAAACGAACTTCACCATCGCGGCCCTGCTCGGAGTTTCGAGAACGGAGCTGCGCGGGAATCCGCTTGCCCGCTTCATCGTTCAATCAGACGCGGGCGCCTTCAGGGAGTACCTCCGCCAGGTGTTCGAAAATGGCGAGCCGGCCACGTGCGAGATTCGCATGCTCCGCAAGGACCTCGATCCCTCCTGGGTCCGCCTGCAAGCGAATCTTTGCCGGAGTGAGGAAACTGGGCAGCAGTTTTGCCGCGTCACCGTCAGCGACATTGACGAGGTCAGGCGCGTGGAAGAATGGAAGCGAAGGTCCATGAAGCTCGAGGCTCTCGGGACGATGGCGGCGGGCATCACGCACGAATTCAACAACATTCTCTTCGCCATTCTGGGAAACGCCAAACTCCTGGAAGAAGAACTCGGTCCGCATCATCCGTGCCGGAGCTACATTGAGGAAATCGAGAATGCGGGAACGAGGGCAACAGCGGTTGTGGGCCGCATTTTGACGTTCTCGAGACCCCGGACCTCCGAGCGGTCCGCCCTTCCTCTCGCGCCAATCGTCAACGATTCGATCAACCTCATGCGCCCGCTGCTCCCGGCCATGATCGAAATCAGGGCGGAACAAGAAGCGGGGGTTCACTGCGCCGCGGTCGACCCGGAACAGGTCCTGCAGGCTCTTGTCAACTTGATTACAAACGCATGCCACGCTATCGGGTTCAGGAAGGGAGAAATTGTTGTTTCCCTCGCGACCATCGACGTGACCCAGGAGATGCGCCGGGAAATGCCGGAGATTTCGTGCGAGCAGGTGACGCGCATTTCCGTTCGCGACAACGGCGGCGGGATGTCGAACGAAACACTCGAGCGGGCTTTCGACCCCTTTTTCACGACGAAACCTCTTACCAGCGGGACTGGGCTCGGACTCTGGATTGTTCAAGGAATCTTGCGCGGCCATCATGGCGCCGTCAGGATGCAGAGCAGGATCGGAGAAGGGACAACGTGTCACCTCTACTTCCCGGTAGCCGCCCTGCCTGCCCCCAAGGACACCTCCCCGTTTCTTCCCGAAGCTCCGCGCACCTGCACCGAGCACGTCCTTTTCGTGGACGATGACGACGCACTCGTGCTCCTGGCCCGCCGGATGCTCACGCGAATGGGCTACCGCTTGACGACCTTCACGAACCCGGCCACGGCCCTCGCGGCATTTCAGGAAAATCCCGCCGGATTCGACATTCTCGTCACGGATGTCTCGATGCCCGAGATGTCGGGATTCGAACTGGCGAGAAAGATCCTCGAAATCAAGCCCGTCTTCCCCATCGTGATCACTTCCGGGTACATCAGTCCCGAGAATGAGGAAACCGCCAGGAGGATCGGGGCCAAAGCCTTCATTCCGAAGCCCAATACGGTTGACGAACTGTCGGTAGAACTCGACAGGATTTTCCGGGAGGTCAAGGCACCTCATTCCAATTCGCTTTCGACAGTTGAATGAACCGCCAGCCCTGGAGGCCCTCATCCGGTGCTTCGCACCACCTTCTCCCTCAAGCGGGAGAAGGCTCTTCTGCCCGCACGATGCGTCACGGCGCGGTTGAATTCGTGAAGACCCTGATGAGCCAGCTTCCGTCAGTGCACGACCCAGTGGGCGTCGCTGACGAGGCACATTCCGCCGTACCGGGAGAGAAGCGGCCGAAGGGTTGCGAGAAGAGAGTCGACCTGGTCCGCCTCGCAGGCCACCACGAGGAAGGAGTTTCGGTGGAGATCGACGAGTTCATCGTCGAAACGTTCTCCGTGCGTCCCTTTTCCTCCGGCATTCCGGATCACGGTGTATCCCGCAATCCCGGCTCTTTCGATCAGTTCCGTGACGCGAGAGAGAACCAAGGTCTCGACGACGATCTCGATGCGCTTGACTGGTTTCATTTGGCTCACCCGATCAGGAAGCGGATCGCACTCCAGTAGAGGGGGATCCCGATGCTGATGTTGAAGGGGAACGTGACGGAGAGCGACAGAAGCTCAAAAAGGCCGGGATTGGCCTCGGGAACGGCTTGCCGCATGGCGGCGGGTGCCACGATGTAAGAGGAACTGGCACAAAGAAGGACGAAAAGCAGCGCGTCTCCGCGGTTCATTCCCATCGCCCATGCGAGCAGGACCCCGAACATGCCATTCGCCAGCGGCGCCAGGACACCAAAGAGGACGAGCCGGAACCCGGCCTTTTTCAATGTGGCGGCCCGGCGCGCTGCCAGCATGCCGGTATCGAGCAGAAAGAAGAGCACCATCCCCTTGAAGATGCCAGTGGTGAAAGGCTCCAGGCTCTTCCCCGCGGAGTTGCCGGTCAGAAACCCCACCACGAGACTTCCGAGCAAGAGATACACCGTTCCGTTCAGAAACGACTCTCGTAAGAGATGGCCAATCCCGGGGCGCTCCGGACTCCCGTCTTTCTTGGGCGCGAAGATCCTGACCAGAAGGATGCCCATGATGATCGCGGGTGACTCCATGAGAGACATCAGAGCCACCATGTAGCCCCCAAACGGCTCGGAAAGTCTTGTCAGAAACTCGCGCCCCACGATGAACGTCACGATGCTGATCGAGCCGAACGTGGCCGCCATCGCGGCGGCATCGTAGACCGAGAGCATTCGTCTCAAGATGAAGAACGTGTAAAGCGGGATGGCCAGCGCCATGAAGACGCCTCCCAGAATGTAGAGGCCCACACTCCAGGAAAGCCCGGCGTGCGCGAGTTTCTCGCCGCCCGTGTACCCGATACACAGAAGCAGGTAGAGCGAAAAGAACTTGGGGAGCGGGTGCGGGATCTCGAGGTCGGATTTCAGGAGGACGGCCCCGAACCCGAGGAAAAAGAACAGAAAGGCCGGAGAGAGGATGTTCGAGAGAATGGCTCCGGCATCCATCTAATCGAGCCTCCTTGGGGAACGGGGTTCTGTCTTCGTGAAAGAGAACGTCATGTGTGCCGGCTTACCGCAGGTCAAACAGCAGAATCTCCGATTTCGCATTCCCGGCGATCAAGACCTCATTCTCGCCGCTGATGGCCGCGCCGTCACCTTCCGATAAGCCGATGCCCTGCACAGTGGCACGGCCGAACACGACCTGGATCCAGCCATGGCGGCCCGGTACGAAGGTGTGGCGCACCTCATCTCCCTTCTCCAGACGGGCTGCGAAAATCGAAACGTCCTGGTGGATCTTCACCGAGCCCTCTTTCGGATTCCAGGAGGCCACTTCCCGGAGTTTTCCGGTCAGATCGTCTCTCGGGATGGTCTTTTCTTCGTATCCCGGCGAAAGACCCTTCCGCTCGGGCTGAATCCAGATCTGGAGGAAGCGGAGTGACTGCTCTCCAGAAGGGTTGAACTCGCTGTGCCGAATCCCGGTCCCGGCGCTCATCCGCTGGATCATGCCGGGGGTCAGGACCGAACCAGAGCCGAGGCTATCCCGGTGCTGGAGGGAACCCTCGACAACCCACGACACGATTTCCATGTCCTTGTGGCCATGAGTGCCGAATCCGGCGCCGGGAGTGATCCGGTCGTCGTTGATGACAAGAAGGTCGCGAAAGCCGGTGAAACTCCGGTCGTAATACTCTCCAAAAGAGAACGTATGGGCGCTGTCGAGCCAGCCGGTTTCCGTCCGGCCCCGGTCTTGTGCTTCTCGCACCGTAATCATGGCGCACCTCCTGGGAACGAACCACATCTATTGCGAACAGGAGTCCACTTTGGATTCTCGCCGGCGGGATCCCGGGGCCAGCGAATCTCGAGACCAGAACCTGCCGTAGGATTCTCTGGTCCCGTTCACTCGTACCTTTGGAAAGGAGCTTCCATGTCGACCCCCAGAGTTCTCGTTTTTGCTGGCAGCGCCCGGGAAGGGTCTTACAACAAAAAGCTGGCTCTTCTTGCGGCAAATGCCCTACAGGCTGCGGGAGCCGAGGCCACCTTTGCCGATCTCAGCCAGTACCCCATGCCCCTTTACGACGCCGATCTCGAGAGCGCTCACGGTTTGCCCGAGTCCGTCGTCTCCCTGAAGGAGCTTTTCCGCACACACACCGCCCTCCTCATCGCCTCGCCGGAGAACAACGCGTCCGTGACGGCGCTTCTGAAAAACACGCTTGACTGGGTTTCCCGGCCGGCGGCCAGCGAGCCGGGCATTGCCCTGTATCAAGGGAAGGTCGCGGCTATTGTTGCGGCCTCTCCGGGAGCCCTGGGGGGGCTCCGGGGTCTGACGCACTTGCGCGAAATCCTGCAAACCCTGGGGGTACTCGTGCTGCCCGGCCAGCTCGCCATTTCGAAAGCCGGCGATGCTTTCGACGAGAGTGGCGCCCTCATCGACCCTAGATCCCAGAAGTCTCTCGAGCAGATAACCGCCAAGCTCGTGCGCGTGGCTTCTCGCCTGGCGGCTTGACGGGCGAGGGGCGAGTCTTTCGGCCTCTCGTCAGTCGACCTTGCAGACCCACGGGTACCAGGTGGATGAGGCCAGAGCCACCCCGCTGGAGTTTTTGGGTTCGTAATTCGCCATGGTACTTCCGGCAACGGAGACATACTGCAAGCCGTAGAATGGATCCAATATCACGAGCTTGTTCCCGGCGCTGTTCTTGCCGGCAACGACGATGTAATGAAGCCCTCCCGCGGTCCACGCAACGACCGCGATTGCTGGCTTCTTCTGCGCCGTCGTTAGGAGAACGTTCGGATTTGTCACGAGGGTGGCCTTGATCGCGGGTCTTACCGAGCCAAGCGCTCCCGGAATGAGCCACGTACCGCCTCCACCCGGATCCCAGTTGTGCGCGCCGCCACCAATGAGGACACCGGTCGTTCCCAGGGAACCAGAGTAACCTCCTCCTTCCTCAACGAACTCGACGAGTTCGCGAAGGTACTCTTCCGAGACGTCCTTGTTGTTGACGAGCTTGATGACGATGCGGATGCACGTCGGACCGCAGGAGTTCTCCTTCGACTGAACCGGCACCTCGTACCAGCGGCCATCCTCATCCTTGTGTCTGTTGATGGCGCCATGCTCCATGACCGGAGTCCTCGGAGCCGTCACCGTGAGGTACGGACCGGCCGTGATGCGGAAGGCAGGGTTGAGCGCAAGCACCTCCAGAAGCAGAGTCTCCACGGTTCCCTTGCCTCCAGGCTCGAGCTTGGAATTGCGAATACTGTATCTCCACTCCGGACCCTTGCTCTTGATCCACTCGAGGAGAGCGTTGAACAGGTTGAGCAGGGCCTTCACGGTGCTCTTGTTGGTCTTCTTGGCTTGTTCGAAGGCCTGCAGCGCCTTGTCGATTGCCTTCAGTTTCTTGCTGCGGGGATGGGACGGTCCCCGCTTGGTCTGCTGCATCCAGTGCAGATAGGTCATCATGATGGGTCCTCCTCCCTTCCTGTTTCGTCAGTCCTGGAGGCCTCCACGCCTCCGATGGTCCGCAGCCTCCGGAGGATATGAGTTTTCGCCGGGCTTTTCATCCCGGCTCGTGCCACACCGGACCGTTCAGCTCTTGGCGTAGTTCGTCGCGCCGTGCCAGTCGACGGCGACGACGGGTTCGTCTCCAAGGACCCATGCGTCGTGTCCCGAGGGCAGGAAGGAGACCGTGCCTGGCCCCAGTTCGAACTCCTCGCCTGTCGCCATCTTGACAGCGATCCGGCCCGATATCAGATATTGGAAGTGTGGCGCCTCACACCACTCCGTTCCGGCCATCGGCTTCACATCAACCGACCACTTCCACCCCGGCTTCAGGACCAGTCTCCCGACTGTCCCCCCGCCAATAGTGAGCAAATCCGCCTGGCCATTGTTGAACACCCTCGTTTCGTCCGGCTGAGCAAAGTCCTTCCACTGCGTTTGTCCCATCGCCCTGCCCCCCCTCACTGGTTTGATTACTCAAAGGCAATATGGGGTGCAGAACCCGTCCTGTCAAGAGATGGGATCTCAATTACCGAGAAAGCGGGGCGATCCGGCCAACTCCGGTTGTCCCATCGTTTTGCCCTCCCCTCCACTGCCCTGTCGCGACCTCTGAGCGTGTATGAGAGTCTCCCCTCGCACGCTGTAGGGGGAATCCCTGGCAGACGGCGCATGACTGGCAGAACTACACTCGAGTCGATGCTCCGGGACGGTGCGTGGCGATGCGTTCGTGCACCCGAAGTCAGCTGGTGGTAGAAGATGCGGGTTTTCTGGAATGAGAGACCAAGGCTCTCCCTGAAAAGCAACGAAAGTGGCCCTCGCCGAAACGGCGCGCGGGGAAGGGCCATGCTGCCGCTCAGATCTCGACACATCTCAAACGCGAAGGGAAAGCCGGGAAACCCTACTTCCTCAGGCTCGTTCGCTCGCTGAACAGCAAGGACCTGGCAACGTTCCAGGAAGCCTACAACACTCTGGAAACCGACCATTCCCGCCGGCAATACCAAGAAGGATGCCAAGTCCGTCACAGACGTCGGAAACACGACATGGAAAAGCAAAAGCGGCAGCGAATGGCCCGATCACTGCTACTTCCACGTCGACTTCCGGATCGGGACGAGCACGAGCTACGACTTCACGCTGTGCTTCGCGCAGTTCCAGAGCAAGATCAAGGTCGGTACGGGAAAGCACGTGACTGCTTACTATGCGAAGCTGACACCCTTCGGTGAAACCACTCCGTGGAACTTCAACCCTCCCTATCCGAAGCTCTCCGATCCTCGTCCCGCGCCCGCCACGTATGCCGGGTACTACGTCAAGGTGGCCACGGCCGCCGGGGAAGGCGTCCTCACCGCCATCTCGAAGGACAACAAGTACCTGCTCTCACTCTACAGGCACGCGGAATCAGAACACGACCTCGTTCTCGCCGTGACGTACCTCTACCCGGACTCGGGTTACACGGACAAGGGCCGGGTTTTGAGCTGGCTTCTCAATTGAGACGCGGCACCTTTTATTTTGTGAAGGGGGCGGGGGGAGTTAGAGCCCGAAGCGAAGAAGCTAACTTGTTGGTTCGTGGGGGCTTGATGAAACGCCCCCTAACCCTCTTCATCCGAAGCCGTCACCGGAGAGAGGGGAAAGAGTGGAAACCAGCTCGCTGGCTGTCTCGTCTCAGCGGTAACGCACTTCCGCCGCGCTCCGGGGCACCTCTGGGTCCATGGCAACGAGCGTCGTCCGGTCCCGTCCGTTTCTCTTGGATTCGTAGAGACCCACATCTGCCCGGTGGACGAGTTCTTCGATCCGCGCTTTGTCAAACTGCCCGAAGTGAAGCGTAATGCCTGCCGAGACCGTGATCTTCTCCGGGACCCGCGAAAGGCCGATGGCCGAGATGGCCGCCCGAACCCTCTCGATGGCAATCAGCGCTCCCTTTTCCTCCACGTTGATGTAGAGGATGACGAACTCCTCGCCTCCCCAGCGCGCCGCGATGTCGAGACCCCGAATGGTTTCTTGAATCGTCTCGGCGACGGCAACGAGAACACGGTCCCCCTGCCGGTGCCCAAACCGGTCGTTGAACGATTTGAACCGGTCGACATCGATGATGGCCACGGCCAGTGACGTGCCCGTTCGTCCCGTCCTCTCCAGTTCCGTCCGCGCCCGTTCCAGAAACGCCGCCCGGTTAAAGAGCCCCGTCAGCGGGTCCGTCGTGGCTTTTGTGAAGAGGCGCTCGCTCTCCTCCGCCATGGCCACGAGGAAAAGAAGCTGGAAACAGATGAACGATGGCCCGAGGATCGGAAACTCCGGCCACGAAAAGAGGAGCACCTGATTCCTGAGCGCGGCTTCGAGAAGCACGGCGATCACCAGGATTCCCGTTCCGGTGAAGAGGAGGGGGGCCTCTGGTTTTCGCCGCCGCCCCTGACGCCAGAGAGCGAAAAGGAACTCGAGGGAAAGAACGAGAAGCAAGACGCCCGCCGCTTTCCCGAGCCAGACCGGCGCGACCCTTGATGCGGCTCCCGTGACAATTCCGAGAGCGGAAAGAACGAGCAAGACAATGCGTCCGGGCGAAAGTTCCAGGCCAGAGAACGTCAACAGAAGCAGGTATCCCGTGGCTGGCAAAAGGAAGGACAGAGACGATGCGGTTCGCAAAAGAACGCCGGCAAAGAGAGGGCTTGCCGGCGCTTCCAGAATCGGGAGAAGAAGATACCCGGAAATTCCGAGCGCGAGGATCGAATACGAGAGTAGCCATCTCCGTCGCGGGCTTCGCGCAAAGAAAAGGAGGGCCATGACTCCGAAGGCCGCGACGGCGGAAGCGGAGGCTATGCGGCCCATCACGAGGGCCATGGCTGGTTCGCGCAGCAGCGCCTGAAGAGACACGGGGCGTCTACTTTTTCAGAAGGGGCGCGGGTTAGTGGTGGACCCCGGGGGCTTCGTGGCCCGTCTTGTGAACGTACTCCTCGTAGGTTCCGGGATAGAAGTGGGGTCCCCCCTCGTCTTCGGGTAAGAGTTCCAGAACTCGTGTGGCCAGCCCGCGCAGGAAGAGCCGGTCGTGCGAGACGAAGACCATTGTTCCCTCGAAGTCGTGGAGAGCCTTGACCAGCATCTCCTTCGTCGCGAGGTCGAGATGGTTTGTTGGCTCATCGAGTACGAGGAAGTTGGGCGGGTCAAAGAGCATTCGGGCCAGGACGAGCCGGGACTTTTCGCCTCCGGAGAGGAAGCGGATCGTCTTGAAGACGTCATCGCCCGAGAACTGGAAGGCCCCGAGAAGATTTCTCAGGACTCCGTCGCCTTCCAGCGGGAAGTCTCTCCTGAGCTGTTCGAGGACGGTGAGGTCCGGGTCGAGGAGGTCAAGCGACTGCTGCGCGAAGTAGCCCAATTTGAGGCTGGCCCCAAGGCGCACCTCGCCGCCGTCTGGTTTCAGGGAGCCTGAGATCATTTTGAGAAGCGTCGACTTTCCCGCGCCGTTCTTTCCCATGACGCACCACCGCTCGCCACGCCGGATGAGGAAACTGAAATCCTCGTAAACATGGCGTTTCCCGTAGCGCTTGCTGATTCCCGTCAGCTGGGCCACGTCGTCGCCCGACCTCGGAGGCTGCCTGAAATCGAACTCCACGATCTTTCTTCTCCGCGGAGGCTCGATGGTCTCTATCTTCTCCAGGGCCTTGATGCGGCTCTGCACCTGAGCGGCCTTGGCGGCGTGCGCGGAGAAGCGCTCGATGAAGCGCTGCTCCTTGGCGAGCATCGCCTGCTGCCTTTGGTAGGCCGCTTCTCTCTGGGTTTCTCGAAGCGTCCGTTCCCTGGCGTAAAAGTCGTAGTTGCCCGAGTACGTGATGAGTTCACCCCCGTCGACCTCCACGATTTTGTTGACGACGCGATTCATGAAGTCGCGGTCGTGGCAGGTCATCAAGAGGGCGCCCGGTTGTGATTTCAGGAAGTCCTCGAGCCAGATGATGGACTCGATGTCGAGGTGGTTCGTCGGTTCGTCCATGAGGAGAACATCGGGTTTGCCGAGCAGAACCTTCGCCATCGAGACGCGCATCTTCCATCCGCCGGAAAGGGCCCCAACGTCGCCGTCGATGACGTCATCCTCGAAGCCGAGCCCGTGCAGAATCTCGCGGGCTCTCGACTCGATCTCGTAGCCTCCGTTCCGCTGATACTCGTCCTGAACTTCACCGAAGCGTTCCAGAATCTTGTCGAACTCATCCGCGCGGGACGGGTCGGCCATGGCGTGCTCGAGGTCCGCGAGTTCGTGGTGAAGGTCTCCCAGCCGCCCGCTGCCGGCGATGGCTTCCTCTAGAACGGTCCGGCCGGACATCTCGTCGATTTCCTGGCGAAAGTAGCCGATGGTCAGTTTCCTCGGGACGGAGACATCACCATCGTCGTTGTGCTCTTCCCCGGTGATCATCCGGAAGATGGTGGTCTTTCCGGCGCCATTTGGCCCGACGAGGCCCGCCTTTTCTCCCGGATTCAGCTGGAATGAGGCGTCGACGAGAAGAACCTGGCGGCCGTACTGCTTGGAGACACGTGCAAACGAAATCATGAAGGCCCCGATTATTTAATGATTTTCAGAAGCGGCATCACGATCTCACGGGCTTCTCCATGCGCGAGCGGAAAAGAATCCGAGAAGACCTCTCCCGAGCCAGGAGAGATCACTCTTGAACGATCGCGTTCGCGCGTAGGAGGCATCGGCCAGAATGCGCTCTTCCCACGGCGCATCCTCGGGAAGGGAGAGCTGCGCGGGCCCGAAGAGACCCGTATAGGCTTGATCCCGAACCATTTCCCACTCTTCCGTCCGGTTCTCGGACTCTTCTGGGGTCATGGGTGACACACCCGAGAGCCTCATGTCGCCGCTCACCGTGAAGAAAAGCCACGGGATACGCCGCATCCAGGGGATGGACGTGGAGAACTCGACGAGCCAGACCGGTTTCGGAAGAAGCTGGCCCATCTCATCGCGATGTTTGCGGTTCCCGAGGATCTGGCGTTTCAGGAAGACTCCGCGGCCCGAAAAAAGGGAGAGGAGAAGAGCCACGGGCCACACGGGGAGGGAAAGAAGCAGAAGGACAAAACCACAGAGGCGATGAAAGGTGTTCTCGAACGCCTCCCCAACCGGGGCCTCCTCGAGATCCGCGAGCAGGAAGCGGTCGGTGACTTTTGCCACCGCGCCCGTGTCGACACGAATCAAGTCATTGGTCCAGACGATGGCGTTCTCGATCTCGACGAGTTCCCCCACGTAGGAATTTGGCAAGACAACCGAGTTCTTGACAGTTGCTCCCCGGTCGACGATGACGGAATCTGACAAGACGACGTTACCAGCGAGTTCTGCTTCGGGATGGACCTCGCAACGGGAGCCCGCGAAGACGGGCCAGGCGCGCACCGTGCGCAGCGGGAACTTGGAGCGCCGTCCCAGAGTCACCCCGACAGCAACCTGTTGTCCGGCCGGGATGAGGCCCTCGAACTTGCCGTTCAGGGCGTCCATGTTGGCCTGGTGGTAGGCCAGGAGCGTTTCACACCCGGAGTAAGCCGCGCCCTCGATCTCCAGGCTAGTCTTTGGAGCCTTCCAGGTTGCGCTCTCCTCTGGGCTCACGGGCAAGGTGCAAGCGACCTCCGTTTTTCGCACGAGGGTAACGCCAGTGAAGGCTCCGCCCGCGATCGCCGTGACCAGGTCACCAGGGACGTGTTGCGCCTTTTCGAGGAAGGCTCCGAGGAACGGATTGATGAGTATATCCCCCCTGAGGACCAGGAAAGGCGCAAGGAGCCGCCCTCCGAGCCGGGAGAGGACGTCACCCGGGTTCTCGCCTCCCCGTGTCAGCACGTATTCGATGGTGACCCCCCAGCGTTCTCCAGACCCGAGTGTTCTCTTGAGTTCTTCCGAGAAAGGAGACGTGGCGACAACGAGGTCTCGAATTCCGGCCGTGACGAGGGCCTCGATGGTGTGAATGGCGAGAGGTTTCGCCAGGACGGGGAGAAGCGCCGGGGCGGTTCGGTTCGTCAAGGGCAAGAGGGCCGTTCCCAAACGGTCAGCGAGAAGGAGAGCCTTCATACGTGTCCCGTCCCAGTTCAGTAGGCCCCGCGGCCAAAAAGGACCGCCGGGATGGTTTTCATCAGCAGAAGAATGTCGAGCCACAGGGACTGAGACTGGATGTAGGCCACGTCAAGCTCAACCTGTTTGTCGAAGGGAATGTCGGAGCGTCCGGAAACCTGCCAGATACAGGTGATGCCAGGGGTGACCTCGAGCCTTCTCCGGTCAGCGAGGGTGTAAAGGGCGACTTCCTTCGGGACCGGAGGGCGTGGCCCCACGAGAGACATGTCCCCCTTCAAGACGTTCCAGAGCTGGGGCAATTCGTCGATCGAAGCCTTGCGGATGAAACGTCCAACCCGCGTGACGCGGGGATCGTCCTTCATCTTGAAAATCACGCCGCCCTTCATCTCGTTCAGTCTTTCGAGTTCTCGCTTCCGCTCCTCCGCGTCGATGTACATCGAGCGGAACTTCCACATGAAAAAGAGCCGTCCCCACTTTCCCACGCGAGTCTGCTTGAAAAAGACGGGGCCCGGGGAATCCAGTTTGACGAGGAGAATGATGAGGAGGAAAAGCGGCGAGAGGAGAACGAGCAAAACCGCGGCGCCCAGGATGTCGAGAAGGCGTTTGAAGATCACCGCGCCGGCCACGACCGAGCGCCACGCGATGCGCTTCGAGTGGAACTTCATCCTGCGCATCGGAGTGAGAGGGCCTCCGCCCGAGAAGCGCTTCAGAAGCTCTTCCTTCAGTCTTTCGTCGGCCCAGCGAGTCGAGGGATCGCTTCCAGTACTCATGAACTCCGTCAACAGTATAGAGATCACCGGACACGCCGGGAGCGAGCTTCTTTCAGGACTCGCGAAAGGAAGAGCGGATTTCCGATAATGTAGCGCTTCCACATCCGCCCTGGTTCTTGCGAGAGCCGGTAGATCCACTCCATGCCGATATCACGCATCCATTGAGGGGCGCGAGGAATGCGCCCCGAGTAAAAGTCAAAAAGCCCGCCGACTCCCATCGAAACGGGAACCCTGAGTTCGTCCGAGTGGCGGGCGATCCAGAGATCCTGCCGCGGAGCACCCATGGCCACGAGAAGGACGCTTGCCCCGCTCTCGTTGATCGTGCCGATGACGCTTTGGGTCTGCGCGGGCTCGAAAAAACCATCGCGCGTTCCAGCAATTCTGAGTGAGGGGAAGCGGCTCACCATGGCATCCGCCGCCGCCCGGGCAATTCCGGGACGGGCCCCGAGGAGGTAAATGGATCCACCCTTCGCGGCCATTTGTTCACAAAGCCGCGGGAAGAGATCCGTACCGTTGACATTGGCGCGAAGGGGCGTACCCAGAATCCGGCAGCCGAGATGAATTCCGATGCCATCGGGCAGGACGCGTGCGGCCCGTTGCAACACGTGGGCATACTCCTTGTTTTTGTAGGAGATATTGAGACAGTCAGGGTTGACGAATGCGAGCTGGCAAGGTTGGCCGGTTTCAACGCGGGTGAGGATCCACTCGATCGCCTCGTCCATGGTGGTGTTGACGATGGGAACGTCAAAAATCGAAAAGACCGGTGGGGCGGGGAATTCCGCGCCGCCTCCCAGAATTGCTCCGGGGATCGACCGTGCCAGGAGCCCGATGTTTCCTCCGAGAGACTCGCTGTAGACGAAGTCCCTGTCAGAAACTGGTTCGGTCTCGTAGGCGACGCCGGTTCGCTTCCTGAGGCGATAGGGGGAGACGAGCCCCGGACGAACCTCGAAGCGGACTGACGAAAAGACGGGGATGGCAGCGGCTTCCTGCGGGCTCAAGGCACGAGGCCCCGTGAAGGAGAGGTCCCCTTTCAGGATGTTGAAAAGGAGGGGGAGCTTCTTGCCAAAAGCCGAGCCTGAGAATTGCAGCTCGTCAAAGCGCGTGCGAAAGCGTCCCAGTCTGGGTATTCTCTCGAAAACCGATCTGGCGCTCTTGAAGGCAAGAAACCCTCGCGCGAGCGCGAGAGGAGACAAGACGATCAGTGCGCAAGCAGCGCCCAGAATGTCGAGGAGGCGCCCCAGAGCCTCTCCCAGGACAATCCGAAACGGTCCGAGAATCTGGCGTAAGAAAACACGAAACCTGCGCGGACGGCGGCCAAGAGGTCCAGGTACCTCGACCTTCCGGTCCCCCCGGCTGACCTTCGTTTCCGGTGTTGGAATGTCGCCGCCCACGAGACCTCCCGCTGGATTCTAGGCGTTCACCCGTTCCATGGCTCGTCAGATCTCCTTGGGATTGCTCGCCCGCCGGAGGATCCGCCTGTGTAAACTCTGCACGTGGAACTGAAACAGGGCGTGCGTCTAGGCAAGTACGTTCTGCACCTTCTGATTGGCCAGGGAGGCATGGCGGAGGTGTGGGAAGCCTTCGACGATGTCCTCCACCGGACCGTTGCCATCAAGGTGGTTCTCGAGGAACTGTCGGTGGACCCAACCTTCAAGGAGCGGTTTCTTCGGGAAGCCCGTCTTGCAGCAGCCCTGGAACACCCGCACATCGTCCCGGTTTTTGACTTTGGCCAGGCAAGAAGTGTCATGTTCCTCGTCACTCCTTACCTTGCCGGAGGGAGTCTCTCTGAGCGTCTCTTGCAGAAGCCATCACGGGAACAGTGCCTCGAGTGGCTCTCTCACCTGGCCTCGGCCCTCGACTACGCGCACGAGAATGGAATCGTTCACCGCGATCTCAAACCCGCCAACATCTTGTTTGATGTTCGCGGATGTCTCTACCTCGGGGACTTTGGCATTGCAAAGTCCGTGGGGGGTGGTCCCGATTCCTTCGTCACGAAGGGCGATATGGTTCTCGGGACGCCAGCCTACATGGCGCCCGAGCAGGCTCTCTCGAAAAAGCTCGACGGCCGGGCGGATCAGTATTCGCTGGGGGTACTGGCGTACCGCATGCTGACGGGAAGCCTCCCATTTGGGTCGCTTCCTCCGGCATTACACCTGGTGCGCCTCGTTTCCGAGACAGCTCCGCCTCCGTCATCTCACGACCGTACCATCCGTCCCGAAGTGGACCGGGTCTTTACTCGCGTTCTGGCCGCGGAGAGGGAGAACCGCTATCCGAACTGCACCGCTTTTATCGCGGACCTCTCCCGGGTTCTTGCGCCTCCCGCGCGTGTGCCGCTACCGCCCCCGGTGGCTTCGGGAGCCGAGGAGTTCGAAGCCGGGTGGACGGAAGCCGTCAGGACTCCTGTTTCGCAGACGGCACCCAAGACTCCAAAACCGGCCGCGTCTGGCACGCAGGGCAGGGGCGTCAGAGCTGCTGCAAACGGGCCGGCTCAGCGCCAGCCAACACCGGCCCCTTCCGTATCTCAGGAGAAGCCTCATCCCGGCACTTCTCCCACAGAATCCATCTCGGGGAACCGGGCGCCCGAAGCTGTTCCTGCGGCTGCAGATACCAGAACTGGAACAGGACCAAGTAATAGTGTCTGGCCCTTCGTCCTTGGAGGAACGTTGCTGCTGGTTTTCGGGATACTCCTGGCTGGCGCTTTGCTTTTCGTGGGCCGGTCGTGTACCGGACGTCAGCCCGCGGTCAGCCCGACGCCGGAGAGGCCCGTCAGCAAATCCCCAGCAGGACCAGAACTCTCCGCCGAACGAGCAGTTGCCACAGCAGTTCCCTCCCCGCAGCCAACGGCTACTATGGCCCTGCTACCTTCTGCAACCCCAGTACCGCCCCCTCCAACCGCAACTCTGGTTCCCGCGCTTTCTCCAACGCCGGTTCTGGCCGCTACGTCAACCCCGGTTCCGGCTGCTACGTCAACCCCGGTTCCGGCCGCAGCACCCACACCCTACCCGAAGACGGCCATCATCGAACCCAGGGTCGGTGTTCGCTTCCGGCCGGTCCCGCCCGGTACGTTCCAGATGGGGTGCACCGCGGGTGACCCAGACTGCTACCCGCAAGAGGTGCCGGCTCGCCAGGTCAGCCTTCCCGATCTCTTTTATATGGGCGAGACGGAGGTGACCAATGCTCAATACTCGACATGCGTGGGGAAGGGACCCTGCACGCCTCCCGGTGCGGGTCTTGTGACGGAGAAAATCCTGATGAATCTCCCCGTGACTGGTGTTACCTGGGAACAGGCGGATGTCTTCTGCCGGTTTGTGGGAGGACGCCTGCCCACCGAGGCGGAATGGGAATGGGCCGCCCGGGGCGGGAGAAACGGTTGGCGTTACCCGTCCGGAGAGACCTTGACGCGCGATGCGGCAAACTTCGCAGGAGCGGGCGGGCGTGACACGTGGGACCGCCTGAGTCCCGCAGCTCATTTCCCGCCAAATGGATTCGGGCTCTTCGATATGGCCGGGAACGCTGCAGAGTGGTGTGCCGGCAAGTGGGTCGCCAAACTCTCACTCTATTCACCGTTCTTCACCCCAGATTCGCCAGCCAAGAAGGGGTCGAAGGGAACGGCGAAACTGACACGTCCAGTTCGGGGGGGGAACTACCTCAGCCCCCCCAGAGACTTGCGGGTCTCGTTCAGAACGGGGCTGGGCAGAACGGCAGACCTCTCGAGTGTTGGATTCCGCTGCATGCGGGACGTGCCTCAAGGATTCAAGTAGAGGAGACTGCGTCCAGACAGCAAACAAATGAGACAAGAATAAAGGGACAGGCAACTAAATGGTAAACTGGCAGCATGAGAAGGGCGCGTGCATTTCCTGTTGAGGGATCACATGTAGGGTTTTTCCACTGCCTCTCCCGTGTCGTCGACCGAAGGTTTGTGATGGGTGATCCGGAAAAGGAGGTTTTCCGGAAGATCCTCGGGCAGTGCCAGGCCTTCTACGGCATCCAGGTGTTGACCTATTGCATCATGTCCAACCATTTCCATGTTCTTGTTGAAGTCACTGAACCCAAGGAACTTACGGAGGAAGAAGTGCTTTCTCGCGTGGCCGCCCTTTACCCGGCGAAGTTCGTTATTGGCCTGCGGCGCGACATCGATGTTTTTCGCCAGGCTGGATTGGAAGAGCAGATTCGGGCCCGTCTTGCCTCCTACACCCGCCGGATGTGGAACCTCTCCAACTTCATGAAGTCTCTCAAACAGCGGTTCAGTGTGTTCTACAACCGGAAAAAGCAGCGCTGCGGCACCCTCTGGGAAGAACGCTTCCGCAGCATCATCGTGGAAGGAGAGGAGAGCGCGCTTCTCACGATGGCGCTTTACATTGATCTGAACCCCATCCGCGCCGGCATCGTCTCCGACCCGGCGGACTACCGTTTCTGTGGTTATGGCGAAGCTGTTGGCGGTGGGGAATCTGCGCGTTTTGGTCTCAGCAGCTTGGTCTTCTGGAAATCGGAATCCTGGAAGGCGGTGCATTCGCAGTACCGGCGGCTTCTCTTTGCAACGGGAGAAGAAACCTCCGTCCGTAAGGGCTTTACGAGGGAGGAAGCGAAGGCTGCGGACGGCCATCTTCCAGCTGGAGCGGTACTCAGACACCGGATCCGATATCTCTCTGAGGGGGTCATTCTGGGGAGCCGCGGCTTTATCGACAACTGGCTAACACAAAACCAGTGGCGGTTTGGGAGGAGATCGCTGAGCCAGGGCGCCTCCCGGCGTCTTCCGGATCTCACTGGGATGGGCCTGCTTCGCACTGACCGAATCTGAAATCAGGTGCTCGGCACCAGGCCCCGGCCCATGTTGAATCCGCGTGGCCGGAGTATTCTCTTCTGTGCTACCGCGAGTCCATGCGAGGGGTGATTCATGAGACGACGGTTCTTTGGATTACAGGTCCTTCTGGTGATGGCGGCCGCCTTGCCCGGCCCCCTGACATTCGCACAGGAGGTGACCGCCCTCCATACACTGAGCATCGATGCCGCGGTCTCTTACGAGATAAAGCTTGGCGGTGCAATTCCCGAAAAGAGTGTTCTCAGTTTAAGTGCAGGGTTCCCGGCCAGCTGGCAGTTCCCTGTGCGGGGTATCCCCCGTACCCTGCAAATCTCGCCCAAGTTTCAGACCATGATTCCGGTGGCGAGCGGCTCCCCCTCTTCCCCACTAGACGTGGACATCTCGCAGGCGTTGGCGCTGAAGACGGAGGGGTTTCTTTCTCCGA